>Ga0209000_1000212_pt1 | contig 70992 bp, 77 predicted proteins | sample RifGroD2_FD_183998 | JGI IMG/M metagenome (GOLD analysis project Ga0209000, IMG submission 183998) | Groundwater microbial communities from Rifle, Colorado, USA - Groundwater D2 (SPAdes) (version 2) | ecosystem: Environmental > Aquatic > Deep subsurface > Groundwater | place: Rifle, Colorado... | reverse complement strand
TCCAGCTCAAGAACTTCTCGTTCGGTCATTATTGATCCTATTGTTTCGGTCATTGATTTTCACCTTCAATTATTCCTTGTATCTATTTATATCCTATAGGGGTTTTTAGCAGGAGTAAAGACAAAAAATACTGGCTCAGTTTTACTTGGCCATCTGGCTCAATTTTCCCTGGACAAAATCAACTGCCCGGTTAAAGTCTAAAGATGGTATATCAAACCAATTAATTGCACTTTTCGTAGCCGGTATATTATCAGATTCGCTAAGAAAAACAAGACTTTTTTTCGGGTTTATGAGAAGAATATTTTTTTCAAAAATCTAAGGCAGGATAGTTTCTTTTTTTACGATAGACCATGCACTGGAAAATAGAAAAGTAAAAGGACAAAGGGTTAGTCTCCTGTTCTGACAAGGCGAAAGCCTACAGAATGAAACAGGAACTCACTATCAACTCTGAACCTCTTAAGTTGTCAGAGGCTAAAACTAATTCTAATAGAACGCTGAAGAAAAAGGTTGCAGTCATGCTATATTAAGCAATGATGTTTAAGCCGGTTCAGGTATAGGTCGCGGAAGGAGAGGTTGTCTTTCACTTTGCTGACAATATCTTTTCCAAAGGGAGCTTTTACCCAGAAATAGCGGCGAAGGTCCTTGGAGAGGATTGTACGATTTTCAGATTCTTTTGTTACCCAGATAGAATAATCCCTGATATAAGATTCTAATAAGTCGCTTCGAGGATTACCATAGATTCTATAATAGTCAGCTATAGGGCCTTCTTTTTCCCATGAAGACGGCATGACGAATTTGGCGTACTCCCAGCGGAATGACGCTAGCCCGGCAATTACAGACGCCTCAATACTTTTATGGCTTACCAGGGGACATACAATGCGGGCGGGACCATAGTCGCGATCATTCTTGTCGCAAATTTGCCAGCACATGGAATGGAGTCCATATCCCGGCGTAATAAGAACTACAGGGGGGACATGTTTAATTCCATCTAAAGTAGCTCTTTGAAAAATTGTAGGATCAATGATTTCGTCGACTTTTTTGATATGCGTGGCTACTTTTGTTCTTGTGCAAAGAACATCTTTATGGTTCCCAATGCTTGCGCTATCCAATATTGGTAACTTAAGTCCTCTTTTCCCGGCACTGATTTTTGCCATGAATTTTAAAGTGTCCAGTTCATGCCGTAATGCCGGATCACCTTTCATATTCTTATATTCCTTTGAGGTTAATCTCGTTTTAATTTCATCTACAAGGCTTATTTCCCGTTTACCTTTATAGATGCCCGGCAGCCATTCATCAAAGTAATAGACAGGCTCATTATATATATTGGAATACGGGCTTTCGCAGATATACTCTATCAGTTGTTCCGAAACAAGCCTGATATCAATGATGCCGTAACGCAAGAACATTCTTTTTTGCAGAGAAAGTGACGCAGAGTTTATTGCTTGATAGGCTATTTGTTTATAAAGTGCCCAGAACTGAACGATCAATTGCGGTTGTAAAGGTGTGTCTTCATCCTGGTTGCGCTTGTTGTTATAATATCGGTCCATAATATTTTTAATCTCAGCGGCTCCGGAGATTCCTGCAAATAACTCTTCTTCATAATTATTAAAGGCGGTCTTTAACTCGGATTTTTCGTTTTCGATCTTATCAGTAAGCGTACTCTCTTGTGCGAGTTTTAATCGTTCCTCTCTCTCCTCTATCACTTTTATTATTGCTTTGTTAAATTTTTCAGCGTCTTTGGGTGCCAGTGCTTTTTGTTCTTTTGCGTAATCTGATTCCTGATCAACGTCATGTGTGATGACATCTAAAACGGTTTGAACAAGTTGCGCTGATGTATAGGAAATCGGCAGGGTTTTTGTTATGTAGTGCTTAATATCAGGAAAAATGACCTTGTCGGTCACCAAGACAATGTTACACTGCGGAAACCTTATATCTGCTTTGATTGTGTTAATTGTTTCAATTAAATGGGTATCAAAACTTTCCTGAACAAGAATAACGAGTAATGGGCTGTAAACTATTATTTTTGCAGGCAAGCTGATCATGTTGCTTATATAGATAACTTCATCAAATAATATGTTGAGTTCATTGAGCTCTTTGATTTGGAGCTGCAAGCTTCTGTTGTTTGTAATAATGAATTTTGTCATATTCTAATCCCTTATCTGCAACATTCAGTAGCACTATATAAATTAGTATACCACAATATCAAATGCGACGAGAAACGAGCTTTAACTATGTAAATCTTCTGTTTTTCCTTTAAAAACATCTTGTTTTTTTGTTGTGAGGCTATTAATTGTGGTTGTTTTTTAATGAATGGGCATAATCTATTCTCTTTATATTCTTTAGATATTCATGTAAATCTAATGCATTTAACCTTAAATTAAGAGTAAAAAAACTTAACGTATTATAAAATACTCTTCAATTTGGTATAATGGATGAGCAATGAATACTGAGAGGGGGTATATTATTATGAAGAAACATATCGGATTAGTACTTGCAGCAATAACAGTAATAACAGGCATAGCTTATGCCGAATTAACAAATGATTTCAAAATAACGAAAGAGAGGATTGATAAAATGGTAAAACAACAAGCAGTTATCACTATGGAAAAAGGCGGAGAAATCGTCATCGATTTTTTTCCAAAAGAGGCACCGAATACCGTTGCTAATTTCATTGAGCTTACAGAAAAGAATTATTATGACGGACTGACATTTCACCGTGTCGTTCCGAAGTTCGTAGCGCAAGGTGGAGATCCGTCGGGGAATGGTACCGGTGGTCCAGGATATCAGATCAAAGCAGAATTTAACAAAAATCCGCATCTAAAAGGTACTGTTGCAATGGCAAGAAGTATGGATCCGGATAGTGCCGGCAGCCAGTTCTATATTTGCCTTGAGCCTCAACCATATCTTGATGGTCAATACACAGTATTCGGTCAAGTTGCAAAGGGAATGGATATTGTCGATAAAATTCAGATAGGCGACAAAATGAAAAGTGTCAAAATAATTGAAAAAGGTAAAGCTAAAGATAAAGCTAAGGCTAAATAATTGGTGATAAACGTGGATGATAAAAAAGATTTAAAAAAATTAAATTCCAAACAGCTCGAAGAGTTTATTCTGGAAAACGATATAGAAAAATATAAAGCAAAGATCATATGGCAGTGGATATATAAAAAATACGTGACTGATTTTAATGCAATGACCAATCTATCCAAGCGGGATAGGGAAGTGTTGTCAGAAGTTGCCTATATATCCACTCATGAGATCGCTGATAAAAAAACTTCAGGAAAAAGTAAAACAACGAAGTATGTTTTCAAGCTTGAAGACGGGTCTCTAGTTGAAAGCGTGTTTATACCTTCTATCGACCATAGCACCGTTTGTATTTCTTCGCAGGTTGGGTGTGCTCAAGGCTGTGTTTTTTGTGCGACAGGTGCCCAAGGCTTCAAGCGCAACCTTAAATCGCACGAGATCGTGGAGCAAGTCCTGGCTATTCTCCGTGAAGGGAAAAATGTTGATTATATCGTGTTTATGGGGATGGGCGAGCCGCTGATAAATATTGATAATGTTATTCAGAGTATCAGGATTATCAATGATCCTAATTCAATAGGTATAGGCGCTCGTAAGATAACGGTCTCAACTGCAGGTATGATCCCTAATCTTATAAAGCTTGCGGATTCTGAGCTCGGGGTTAATATTGCCATATCGCTCAACGCAACAAGCAACCATGTCCGAAGTTCTCTGATGCCGATTAATGAAAAATACCCGATCAAGAAACTAATGGAAACAGCAGAATATTGCCAGAAGAAATCAGGAAGACGGATCACTTTTGAGTATATATTGCTTGAAGGGATCAATGATTCGGAAAAAGATGCAACAGACTTGTCTAAGCTTATGAAGATGCTTATTTCTCATGTTAACCTTATAGGTTTCAATCCGAGTCCTGATCTTGATCCTAAGTTTGTACCGTCCACAAAGGTGAGTAATTTCAAGAATATTTTATTAAAAAACGAGATAAGTGTTACCGTGAGACATAGTACTGGACAGGATATCTTCGGAGCATGCGGTCAACTTGCAGGTAAGTAGCTGTGAGGATACCTCTTTGTGTCCATACGCATTTTTACCAGCCTTCCCGAGTAGATCCCTTTTCCGGAGTGATACCGCAAGAATATGGTTCACAGCCTTATTCTAATTTTAACGAAAAGATTCTTGATGAATGTTATAAACCAAATGTCCGGCTTGGGAATATCGATAAAATAAGTTTCAATATAGGTCCGACACTCGCAGACTGGATGGAATTGAAGGCTAGGGATACTTATGAGAAATATCTTGCGATTGATAATTCCCTATGCGTTAGGACAGGTACCGGAAATGCAATTGCTCAGGGATATAATCATGTAATCCTGCCTTTGTTGGATGATTTTGACAAAGAAGTGCAGATATACTGGGGTATTTGTGACTTCAAATACCGGTTCCGGCGTCAACCTCTCGGTTTCTGGCTGCCCGAAACTGCTGTCGATGATGCGACATTGCGGTTATTAGTCCGGCACGGGATAAAGTATATTTTCCTCGCACCATGGCAAGTTAATGACCGGATCGAAAAAGAGATACCACACGTCATTAAGGTCGATAACAAGGACCTCATTGTTTTCCTCTATAACGATCCTTTAACGCGATTACTTATCAATTATAAGAAACGATTCTCTGCTTCAAGTTTTATAGAATACGGATTGCTGTCGCATGTCGATTATGCCTATAATACAGAGAAGCAAAATAAAGCTGTCACTCTTGTTTCCGATGGAGAATTTTTCGGTCATCATATGAAGGGCAGGGAAAATGTCCTTGCGAGAGTATTACAAGCTCACCCGACAGTGCTGCCGTCCCATTATCTGGACAAGATAAATAAGCTTCCGGAGACTCGTCTAAAAAATAATACGAGTTGGACGTGCTTTAATCATCTCAAACGATGGCGCGGAAGCTGTAACCTGACCAGCAAATCCTGCATTTACCAACGGGAATGTTATATAAAGGATAATAGTTGGACGGAAGCATTATGGAATATTTTTGACACTGTAAAAAAAGATGTATATTCATCGTATCTCACCTTTGCCTCGTACTACTTTGAGTTTCCGGATAAGCTTATTCTGGAATATATAAACTATAAAAAAGGGCTAGCCACTTTTAATCTGTTTTGTGACAAAGCCAATCCTCGTAACCGTCTTGAGGATGATTCTAAAAACAGCTTAATACGGTATCTTGAAGCTGTTTATTATTGTCAGTTAATGTTTACCAGCTGTGGTTTTTTCTTTGAAGATATCGACCGGATTGAACCGAAGAATAACCTTAAATATCTTAAAAAGGTCCTAACATTAATGCAGCCAAATTTCCCTGTAAACTATCAAGTTAATCTGATAAGTGAATTGTCTCTTATAAAAAGTACCCGCAATCCTGATAAACATGCCGGTAGTTTTTATAGAGAAATATAAATGCGTTAGCGTATATTTATTTTGCTGTAAGAACTCTAATATGTTACAATGGGTTTGGATAGAAAATTGATTGTAAAGGTTTTTTATGCTGAACACTGAGCGGCACTTAAACGAGTTTCTGAAGCTTATTCGAATATCAAGCCCATCAAAAAATGAAAAAAGTATTTCCCAGTATTTATTTCATTTATTTACAGATCTTGGATTTAATCCGGAATATGATGGAAGTGCTCCTTGTACTGATTGTAATTCTGATAACATAATCATCTATATACCTGGAAAAACCGATAGTCCTGTCATTATGCTGAGTGCGCATATGGATACCGTAATTCCTGGTGATAATATCGTGCCTGTTGTTGAGGATTCGTATATTCGAAGTGATAGAACTACAATCCTCGGTGCTGATGATAAAGCAGGAATTGCCGGTATAATAGAGGCAGTTCGTATATTAAAAGAACGAAATATTCCGCATTTGCCACTGCTTATCGTTTTTACTTGTGCAGAAGAAATCGGGCTTGTCGGGGCAAAATACCTTAATCTTAATCATCATAAAGCTGATTATTGCTATGTCCTTGATAGCGGTGGTGATATCGGCACAATTGTTAATCAAGCTCCTTTTCAAGAAAGTTTTAAGGTTGAAATATATGGTCAAGCTGCACATGCAGGGATAGAGCCAGAGAAAGGCAAGAGTGCTATATTCGCTGCAAGCCGGGCAATTGCATCGATGGAGGTCGGACGTATAGACCATGAGACCACAGTTAATATTGGATTGATTTCCGGTGGATCAGCTACCAATATTGTCCCGGAACTTACATCGTTCAAAGGTGAAGTTCGAAGTCTTATCGAATATAAAATGGAAGCTGAGCTTAGTAAAATTAAAACCGCTATCGACAAAAACTGTAAATTGCTAGGTGTTAAATACTCGTTTTTCCATAAAAGAGAATATAATGGCTACAGCTTTACAGCTGCGGATGACCCGATGAAATATTTGATAGCAGCGATTGAACGAGCCGGTATACATCACTCGATTGTGTATTCCGGTGGCGGAAGCGATGCTAACGTTTTTAATTCAATCGGTATCCCCTCAATTGTGCTCGGTACCGGTATGGAAAATGTTCACACCAAAGAAGAGAAAATATCTATCAAGAATTTGAATAATCTTGTCAGTGTACTTTTGGAACTGGCTACAGGTTATAATGACCGATAACAAAACAATACCATTTTTATTAGAAAATTTTCTGATTTTCCTCAAATACGAAAAAGGTTTTTCCGATAATACTTTATCCGCCTATAAGGAAGATCTTGTTCAACTCAATAGGTTCTTTAAAGGTCAACCAATTACGCTGCTTACGATTACAATTATCAATAATTATGTGATTTTTATGAAAAAGAATGGAAAATCCGTAAGAACGATCAGCCGGAAGCTAGCTTCAATAAAAACTTTTTTTAAATTTTTAATTGTTGAGAATATTATCTCTGATAATCCATCCGACCTAATAGAGTTTCCCAAGTTGCCCAAAGTATTGCCTAAAGCATTAAGTCAACGAGACATGAAGCAATTGCTTGATTCCATGGACATCAACGACCCTATGGAGATTCGTGACAAGGCGATAATTGAGATGCTGTATGGGAGCGGAATGCGGGTAACCGAAATCGTTTGTCTTAAGCTTGCAGATGTTCAGGTGGAATCAGGGTTTATCAAATGTCTTGGGAAAGGAAACAAAGAACGATTCGTTCCGATTGGTAAACACGCACATGCTATGCTGCAGGTCTATTTAGCTCAATCGAGGCCAGTTCTCAGTAAGAATGAGAAAGAAGACCACTTGTTTTTAAACAGGTCAGGAAATAAGATATCCCGCGTCAGTATCTGGGCTATCATAAAGAAATATAGTGCCTATCTAAAGTCCGATAAACATATTTCGCCACACACGATGCGACATAGTTTCGCCACACATTTACTCGAAAATAACGCTGACCTGCGAAGCGTTCAGGAGATGCTTGGCCACAAAAACATCTCGACCACTCAGATATATACCGGTGTTAGTAAGAAATACTTGAAAGAGGTATATTTCAAATCCCATCCTCGAGGATAGTTAATACCCTTTTTCATAATAGTTCTTTAATCTTTTCATGATATGTAATAAAATGTGTTAGTTGTTTAATCGATATCATCGATAGCATTAGGAGGAGAAGTTTATTTGCTCGTTTCTATAATAATAAATATCCTCATTTTCATTACGCTCATTTTTTCTATAATTATACATGAAGTTGCTCATGGATATGTCGCATTTTTTTTTGGTGATACGACAGCAAAGAGAAGTGGAAGATTAACGCTTAATCCCCTAAAACATATAGATCCTGTCGGGACAATTATTTTACCGCTTCTCCTCCGATTGAGTAACTCTCCGGTAGTTTTCGGATGGGCGAAGCCGGTACCGGTTAATACAATGAATATGCGCAATCCCAAAACCAGTATGGTACTGGTCGCAGCCGCAGGGCCATTATCGAATATCATTCAAGGGCTGTTTTTAATATTAATCGGGCGAGTTCTTTTAATGACAATTAATTATCAGGTGCCCACAATTGCAAGTTCAATTATCGCGGTCGCTATAACTGTATTAGGGTGGGGAGTCTTTTATAACTTTCTACTAGCCTTTTTTAATCTCATTCCAATACCGCCGCTTGATGGTTCAAGAATCCTTCGTTTTTTTATGCCTTCAAGCCTTCAAGTGCTCTTTGACAAATTGGAACCATATGGAATTCTTCTGATTTTCATAGTTCTTTACTTTTTTAGAGACGCTTTTGATTATGTTTATAAACTGATAATATATGTCATAGGAAATTTGATGTATTAATCAATGCCGTAGTTTAAGTTAATAAGCTTTATTGTAAAAAAATTTATTAAAGATTATCGGAAGAGAATTTATGGTAGTAGAACGGTTACAAAAATACTTAGCAAACGCTGGAATCGGGTCACGGAGAGCATGTGAAAAGTTCATCGAAGAAGGACTAATAACACTTAATGGAACCGTCATAAGAGAGTTAGGAATAAAAATCGACACAGAGAAAGACAAGGTCCTTTATAAAAAAGCGCCAATTCCGCAGCAACAAAAAAAAATGTATTTCAAAATGTACAAACCGAAAGACTATATAACTACTGCTTCAGATCCAAAACAGAGAAAAACCGTCTATGAACTGCTTCCAAATAATCTTCCAGTAAGAGTCTATCCTGTCGGTAGGCTAGATCGGAATACGAGCGGTTTATTGTTTTTTACAAATGATGGTGAACTAGCAAATAATTTGATGCATCCTTCCAAAAAAATATCTAAAACATACCGGGTAACGATTGATTCCAAAATCACAAAAAAAGCTGTTGAAAAATTAGGTTCAGGCATAATGCTTGAGGACGGAATGACCTTGCCGGCTCAAGTTGAAGTAGAATTAATACAATCAGATAAAACTATTTTTTTGCTTACCATTTATGAAGGACGTAATCGACAAGTAAGAAGAATGTGTGAATCCCTAGGATTAAATATTACCGCATTAAAGCGCTTAACTTTTGGAACATTAATGCTGGAAAACATGACTCCCGGCAAGGTGAAAGAACTTTCGCTTAATGAAATAAAAATGCTTCGTTCTTTAGCTAAAAAGAGTTGATTTGGTTGACGTTGCTGAGGATTCCGTGATATAGTCATTATATCAAGTGGCGGCGTAGCTCAGATGGTTAGAGCACACGGCTCATACCCGTGGTGTCAGTGGTTCGATTCCACTCGCCGCTACCATAAAGAGGGAGAAAAATGGAACCTCAAACTCAATATAAGATACTAATTGCGGATGATGAGACGACTCTTCGCCAAAGTTTAGCGTTTGTATTTAAAAAAGAAGGATATGAGGTTTTTATTGCCGTAGACGGCGAAGAAGCGATAAAGAAAGCAGAACAAATTAGCCCGGATCTAATAATTATTGATTTTTCTATGCCAAACATTGGCGGCTGGGAAGCAGCAAAAAAAATCAGGGAAATCAAGCAATGCAGAATGACACCAATAATTGGCTATACAGCCTATAGTGACGAAGAATCCAGAAACCAAGGGTTTGCTAATGGGTTAAATGAAATTCTTCAAAAACCATTAAATGTAGATGAGTTGAAAGCTATCGTAGCGGATTACCTTTCCACCGGTTCCTTAATTAAAAAATTAAACTAAATCTGAATTTCCCATGCTTATATGTTAAATGTAAAGATAGAGGGTAATTATTATACAGAGATTTTATGTTCGGCAATTAATAAAATATATTTCGAAAAAAATATTTAATTTTCATGAGGAGGCTATTATGATTGGTCTAGGAGTACCATCAGATCCAGTAAACGCAACAATAAAGGTGGAGCAAGCTGTAAACATTTTAAGAGAAAAAATAGAATATCATCTAAAATACACCATGGGTCTTGGACTAAGTGGAACCTCGTTGAATAATGCGTCTAAACAAGAAATATACACGGCTTTATCATTGGCTCTTCGTGAGCGAATTATGGAAAAATGGATAGAAACTAATGATGCATATATCGAAAAAGATGTTAAGCAATTATTCTATTTTTCTCAAGAGTATTTAATGGGAAGAGCACTTAGCAATAATCTAATTAATCTAGGTGCACAAAAAGAAGTTAAAGAAGTTATCGAATCGCTTGGATACAATCTCAACGAAATAGAAGATGTTGAAATGGAAGCGGGGCTTGGCAATGGAGGTTTAGGAAGATTAGCAGCTTGTTTCTTAGATTCACTAGCCTCATTGAAGCTTCCTGGTCATGGGTATGGTCTCTATTATCAATATGGAATTTTTAAGCAAACAATCCTAAATGGTTATCAGGTTGAGAATCCTGATGAATGGTTAAAGTATGGGAATCCTTGGGCTATCATAAATGAGAGGGATGCAGTAAAAGTACAGTTTGGTGGTCGACTCATAAAAAAAACCAATCAGAATGACGAAGAAATTATTGAGATGGAAGGCTGTGAGTCAGTCTGTGCGCTTCCGTTCGATGTTCCGGTTGTAGGATTTAGCGGGAATGTAAATACTCTGCGACTCTGGCATGTTTTTCCGGATTATACAAGATTTGATATTGAATCATTTAATCAAGGGAATTATCCGGATGCTTTTGAGTTCATCAATCCAAACGACCTTAGTATCACCGCGGTACTTTATCCTAATGATAATCATTATGAAGGCAAGCGTTTACGACTTAAACAAGAATACGCATTGGTATCGGCAAGCTTACAAGATATCATCAGGAAATTTGAAAAAACTCATAAATATTATGGGGATTTTCCTCAAAAAATTGCTATTCAAATCAATGATACGCATCCGGCGCTGGTTATACCTGAATTAATGAGGATATTAGTTATCGAAAAGAAGTTTGAATGGGATGAAGCCTGGGAAATAACTACAAATACAATTGCTTATACTAATCATACGGTTTTGCCAGAAGCACTGGAAGAATGGCCTGTCCACATGATTAAAGAACTGCTTCCTCTTCATTTTGATATTTTAGAAGAAATCAATGAAAAATTTTGTGACGAAGTAAGAGATAAATATAAAGACGAAACCTATGAAGTTCGAGAAGATATCGTAAGAAAAATGTCAATTATTGAAAATGGAAGTGTAAGAATGGCTCACTTAGCTATTGTTGGAAGTCATTCTGTTAATGGTGTTGCTGCCTTACATACGCAAATACTAAAAGATAGGGCGTTACGTAACTTCTATATTATGTATCCTGAAAAATTCAATAATAAGACGAATGGAGTGACTCCTCGCCGGTGGCTTTTGAAGTCAAATCCTTTGTTATCTGAATTAATAACCTCAAAAATTGGTTTTGGATGGATTTCAGATCTTTCTGAACTTAAAAAACTAGAGAGTTATATTGATGACGAAGTATTTATTAATCAACTAATGGATGTCAAAGCTAAGAACAAAGAAGCTCTAACAAGCTATATTTTTGAATATAATCCTGTGAAAGATGCTAATGGTGAAATTGTTGAAAGGATAGAAATTAATCCTGATTCAATATTCGATGTGCACGCCAAGAGACTTCACGAATACAAACGCCAACTCATGAATGCGTTACATATTATGATGTTACATAATGAAATAAAAGAAAACCCGGACAAAGTGTTTGTACCTCGTACCTTTATTTTTGCAGCTAAAGCTGCTCCTGGGTATCAAATGGCAAAAGATATTATAAAGTTTATAAATATTTTAGCCCGCAGAACCAACAATGCTCCAGAACTTAGAGGATTAATAAAAGTGGTTTTTTTAGAGAACTATAATGTATCTCTTGCAGAAAAACTTATTCCTGCAGCTGATCTCAGTGAGCAAATCTCGACAGCAGGGTTTGAAGCTTCTGGAACCGGAAACATGAAGTTCGCATTGAACGGTTCCCTGACTATTGGAACAATGGATGGTGCTAATGTAGAAATGGCTGAAGAAATTGGTGAAGAAAATTTGTTTATTTTCGGTATGAGGTCTGAAGAAGTGAAAAAGTTACAAGAAGCTGGTACTTATAATCCCTGGAATATTTTTAAAGAAAAACCGGAAGTAAAGAAGATAATTGATCAACTGTTTCAAGGAATACTAGCTCGTGATGCATCTGAGAGAACCGTGTTGCAGCGACTGGCTAATAATTTGATGCATGGTGGAGATTTCTATTATGTATTGGAAGATTTATCAGCATATAAAGCAGCACAGGATGAAGTCGCAGAATTGTACAAAAATAGAATAGCATGGGGCAAGAAAGCACTTCTTAACATTGCAAGAGTAGGAAAGTTTTCCAGTGATCGAACAATACTGGAATATAATAAGGATATTTGGGGATTACTTCCAGTATCAATTTAATAGTCTTTAATTTGATTTTATCAAGAAACGCAGGGGTGCCTGCGTTTTTTTGTTGATAAATGCCAAATTATAAAATATAATTTGTGAAATTTACCATTATTTTATACGATATAAATGTAACTCTACAAAATACAGGGGGCATTAAAATGAGTGGTAGTTTATATGTCGGAAACTTGTCATGGCAGACAACCGAAGATGATTTGATGATATTATTTGGCCAACATACAAAAGTTAAAGATGCAAAAATTATTACAGATAGAGAAACTGGCAGATCTAAAGGGTTTGCGTTTGTTGAAATTCCTGAAGAAGATGTTGAGAAAGCAATTTCGGCATTAAATGGGTTTGAATTAAACGGTAGAGAAATTATTGTAAACTAAAAGTCGGAGAGCCTGGATATTGTCTTTGTTTTTAAAGATCAGTTAGTCCTATTTCTGGGAATATATTAAATATATTCGATAAGGGCAAAATAAAGAACTGGAATCTTAATTTTGAGTAAAAGTATTTTTGGGTAAACTTTTTCTGCCAGGTTACTATGGAACTTTGAGATTGACTTAATTTTAATATTTTTTGATGCCGCAATATAATTATATTCGCTATCTTTATCAATGATCACATATATTGTTTTATTTGTTTTTATAACTTCTTCTAATTTTTCAAGAGATGTTTTATGAATTGCCTTTTTGAGCTCAAAAGAAAAGGAAGTCTTATTTCCTCCTATATTATATATGGGGTAATTACTCTTATTATCTTCAATTTCCTTATTAACTGATTTTATATATTTTACCGAATCATTTGAGATATCGAGGGGTTCATAAAAGTGAATTACACAGAAAAACAATAATCCAAGAAGTGCAGAAAAAATGATCGGCTTGTTACGAGAAAATAGCATTTTAATGAAAAGAATTATTGTTCCCATTGCATAGATAATAAGAATATCTGTTCTATAGACTGCTTTTAAAATAACGAAACTGCTTATTATTGCAATAAGAATAATAGAGCTTAATCCAATTATTGTAATGTTTACAGGTTTATGATATTTTTCGAGGAGTTTTGCGCTTAATAATCCAAGGTAAGGAATTGCAGGTAGGTAATAATAGCTGAGAACTTCATTGAAGGTAAAAATGCTGAGAACAATTCCGAACAATAAAATTGCAATGATTTTATAGCTTTCTTCTTTAACAAAAGAAAAGAAAGGCACAAAAAATGACAAAGGAAACATATAATATAGAAAGTTAAGCGGGTTCTTAACAAAAAAATTAAGAATAAAAGTAAATGGATTGTGCAAATAGTCCAGCAAGGGAAACCGGTGATCAACTTCCTTTAGCCCGACAGTCAGATACATATTGCTATAATTTTTATAATAGAACAAAAAAAACAAAATAATAAATATAAAAATCATTGAACCAGGAAAACTGATGGCTCTTTTTGCTGCTACAACGAATTTGTTTTTTCCATGAATCATAAGATATAGAATAATCCAGGAAGCTAGAAATAGAAGAATTAATGGTCCTTTTGTGAAAAACACGAGAGCTAAAAAAAAATAAGCTGTTGCTTTTAGGTACGGATTGTTTTTTATAATGCCTATATGCAAAGAGACAAAAGACAACAGAATTAATAATGTTAAAAATATCTCGAGTTCCACTCGTCTGCTAAAATGCAAATATACAGGAGTAAAAAATATTAGTGCTAAAACAAGAAATCTATTTTTTATTTTTAATATATATGAGGCGTAAAGAAAAGTGATAATGAGAATTAGTAACGAGGCTATAACCGAAGAGAGCCTCCCTGTAACTAAATTTGTATTTCCCATAATTTTATAAAATAGCATCACATAATCATAGTAGATTGGCGGTTTTGTAAGTATTATCTCGTTTCCAAGAACAGGAATTAGATATTGATTCTTCTGGAACATCTCTCGGGCAATTTCAGCTCTGAATTCAGATCCATCTCCAATACTTATGATATTAAGATTGTAGAGAAGAAAAGATATTACTACTAAGGAGAACAGTCCCCCTTTAAATATATTTTTAAAAAGAATAATCTTATTCGGTTTCATTTCTTCTTTTCGCTTTTATAAGTGATATATTTCTCATATAAATAAATGTATTGAAAAAATAGCCCAGAAAGAATACGATATCTTTTTTAAAAATTGAGTACGCTAATAGCAATAGACTTCCACTAATGCTTAAATACCAGAAAATTGGCGGGATGACGCTCTGTTTTTTGAATTCGGAATATATCCATTGGATTAAAAACCGGCAACAGAAGAGGGTTTGACCTAATAAGCCAATAACTAGGAATATCTTACTCATTATTGATCACTTTATATCGGATAGTTCTTTTTTGCATCCATTTCACTGCAAGGCAATCAATAAAGGCAATAAACATTCGGTTCAAAGTAGTATATTTTGATTTGCCGAACCTTCTCGGATTGTGGCTAACTTCAACTTCTATAGATTTTCCTCCTTTTAATTTTACCAATGTAGGAAAAAATCTATGCATTCCTTCAAATAATGGAAATGATTTCGCATATTCTTGTTTAATTATTTTTAAAGAACATCCTGTATCTGTAATATTTTCATTGGTGATGATATTCCTGATCGAATTTGCAATTTTTGAGGATATTATTTTTACTAGAGAATCTTTTCTGTGCTTTCGTATTCCGCAAACAATATCGTATTTTGGAATATACTTAAATAGTGCGGGAATATCTTTAGGAGAGTTCTGTCTATCTGCATCAAGAGTAACAATATATTGTCCTTCAGCTTCCTCAAAACCTGCCGATAAAGCAGCTGTTTGTCCATAATTTCTATTAAAACTAATTACTCTTATGCGGTTATGATTCTTTGAAATGTTTGAGAGTAGCGAGATACTATTATCTGTACTTCCATCATTAATATAAATAATTTCATAAGAATAGGGTAGCTTGTTAAGTACCTCAAGAAGCTCAGTGTTTATTGCAATAAGATTCTCTTGCTCATTAAACACTGGAATGATTACTGATATATACTTGGTTTCTACCATCTAAACAACCTAACGATGAAAAACAGTAATCAGCCGATATATAGTAATTTACGGAGGCATTATATTTAATACAATGCTTTATGTCCAGCCTAATCTACGGAGAAAATAAGGGTACCTTATGGCATTACTATAAATATATTGAGAATTTTACCCTAATGGTTATCTAGAATATGAAAACTTTATAAGTTATGCTAAAATATCACTACAATTATGAAGAACAAAAATATCCTACTAATTTCACATTTTTCTAATTTATCAGGAGCGCCTATCAGTTTAGCATTGCTAGCGAAGTGTCTTCGGAACAGAGGATATAATCCCGTGTTTTCTATCCCGGCTAAAGGTCAATTAGAGGATTTGCTCAAACAATTGGGCATTGCATACGAGATTACCGGCACTATATTCTCCCTTTATTACCTTAGAAAGATCATCCAAAAATATAATATTCAAGTAGTTCATGCCAATACAATTATCGCAGCTCCCGGTGCTATTCTTGCCTGGGTGATGAATAAAAAGCTTGTATGGCACATCAGGGAGGATATTTCACAGAACAAGGTGATGATAAAAATTATCGAACGAATTTCTGACAGAATAATAATTCTGTCTCAAAGCATGAAAGTTTATTTTAAAGAAGAGATAATTGCTGATAAATTAAAAATTATTCACAATGGTGTTGATTTTTCGCTATTTAAAACTCTTTCTGAAGATGATAAAAGTCAACTTCGTCAAGAGTTGTCTATTGGAAAGGACGAAAAAATCGTCACCGTAATAGGAACTGTAGAAAAAAGGAAAGGGCAATTGTACTTTATTGAAGCTATTAAGCTGTTGAAAGAGATTAATAATGTTACCTACCTTATCGTAGGAAATTCTCTTCCAGGTCAGGCCAGGTATAAAAAAAGACTGGAAAAAGAGTGTTTTATAAATAATTTAAGTAATGTTAGATTTCTTCCGGCACGAGCAGATATTCCGAAATTATTACAGATAACAGATATCGTGTGTGTACCTTCACTTGCAGAGCCTTTCGGACGCGTAGTTGTTGAAGGTATGGCGGCAGGAAAACCGGTAATCGGTTCAAATGTCGGAGGAATACCGGAAATTATCGATAATCAAAAAACGGGAATCCTCATTAATCCGGCAGATGGAATCAGTTTAGCCAAGGCAATTAGTTATTTGTTAGGCAATTCTGACATTTGTGACCACATGGGAAAGTCCGGCTTTACACGTGCACATGAGTTTTTTAGTATTGAAGCTCATGCGGAAAAAATTGCTATGATTTACGAAGAACTATAGCTAAGGTGATGATACATGTGGGAGGATTAGATGACAATAGATATTTCTATTATAATTGTTAACTGGAATGTAAAGAACCTCTTAAAGGATTGTCTTGTATCTATAGAAAATGCGAAACATACATTAGTAATAGAGACTATAGTCATCGATAATGCATCAAGTGATGGGTCATCTGATATGGTTAAACAGGAATTTCCTGGTGTTATTCTCATCGCGAATACAATGAATAAAGGATTTGCTGCCGCTAACAATCAGGGAATCGCTATTGCAAAGGGTATTTATAATTTTATTTTGAATCCTGATACCGAACTTGAACCTGATACTCTTATCAAAATGCACAGCTTCATGGAATTATGTTCTGATGTAGGAATGATAGGCCCTCAGCTGTTTAATACCGATGGTTCGTTGCAGCCATCCTGCAGAAGATTTCCACGGCTGAGGTTTCAACTTTTTAATAAGCTTTTTTTAAGTACACTATTTCCCAGAACCTATTTAAATGGATATATGATGGGGGATTTTGATTATCTAAAAACTGCTGAAGTTGAGCAACCAATGGGTGCTGCGTTATTCGTAAGAAAATCAGTTGTTGATAAAATCGGTATGATGGATGATCATAATTTTGTCTGGTTTGATGAGGTAGACTGGTGCTATCAGCTAAAAAAAGCTGGCGAAATAATCCTTTTTTACCCAGAGGCTAAACTTACGCACCATCAAGGAAAAAGTTTTCGTTTATGGAGAAATCCCTTTTCGGGAATTGTCTGGCTGAAAAGCCGGCATTATTTTCTTAAAAAAAATTATGGAATAGTAAAGGCTTTAACTTATGTATTCATTGATTTCCTGTTTTATTGTATATACGCATCAATAATAATTGCAATTATAATATTTTTTATAAATAGATTTGCTTAATTGTTTTTTTTCGTCTTATAACACTCACTATGTATCTAATCCATTACCATGCTACGTTAAAAATAATATATAAATCACCTGTTATCCTACATATCTTTTCATGGTATTATCAAACTGAAAGTTGAAAATATAGGATAAAAAGCAAGAAAGACGAATAATTATTTAACTATGATTATGTTTAATAAACAAAAGATTAATTGTACTTTATCAATTATTATTGTTAATTTTAATAATAAAGAGTTATTGCTTGAATGTCTTTCGTCGATAAAGTCTAAAGTTAATGATATAATATATGAAATAATAGTTGTCGATAATGCCTCAACAGATGGCTCTCCAGAAGTTTTACAAGAAGATCACCAGGATATCGTATTAATCTCTAATAACGAAAATAGAGGATTCAGTGCTGCAAACAATCAAGGTGCCGCCAGAGCTGCCGGAGATTATTTGCTGTTCCTCAATAACGACACAAAAATTATTGACGGAAGTTTTGATAGGATGATACGTGTATTTTCTAACCAAAATATTGGGATGATCGGGCTTGGCCTAATTAATAAAGATGGAACTCCACAGGTACAAGGAGGATTGTTTGGGAAAAAGTTTTGGAAGAGTAAGAGTATGCTCTATGTTGATTTTGTAATTGGAGCGGCAATGGTTATCCCGAAGCAATTATTTACTGAAATTGGCGGATTTGATGAAAATTACAAATTTTTTAATGAAGACATTGATATATGTAAAAAAATAAAACAGGGAAACTATCGTATCGTTTTTTACCCTGACGTGAAAATTATCCATTATGGCGGAAGTATGAATCGATATTTATCGGAATTTTCAATTATTGAAGGATATACCGGCGGATTATACTTTTTTAAGAAGCATTATGGTAAGGTTCTATTGCCAATCTATAAAATATTAGTTATTACCGATTTGTTGTCACGGATTATAATTACGACAATAAAAAAAATATATGATCAAGAGCCAGAAAGAATTCTGCAAATGAAAGAAGCTTATTATAAAACGATAAGGTTGGTGATTAAATATTCATGAGAAAACTATCATTACGTTTAAATATATTTACTGTGTTTCTTCTGTTAACATTAATTATTAGCAGTGGACATGCGATTGCGAAGATTCCTCCCGATTTATTAACCGAGTATAATAATAACAAAAAATATGCCCTGCAGAATCAAAACAATGCAGAGCTTTGGTACAGTTACGCGATGACTTGTGCGTACATCGGAAAAGTTGAAGAAGGGTTAGACGCGTTAAAGAAAGTAGATGCTGCCGATCCAAACTATGCAAAAAAAATGACGCCTGTGTATAAAGAAAAAATAGAGGCAGACCCACAGAATTGGAAAACCCGTTTTTATTATGCATTTTCTGTTTATGCGCTTACGTTAGATCGAAGAAAAAAAAATATTTCTAAAGAAGAAGCTCGAGTATTTCAGGAAGAGGCTTTTGGTCAGTTTAAGGATATCATTCATTTATTAGGGGATAAGAATTTTGTAAGTGCTTGGGCATATGGCTATATGGGCGCGATACGAGGAGAACAGGAGAAATTCGACGAAGCTATCGGCTATCTTAAGAAAGGTCTAAAAATCGAACCGGATGGTACCGCGCTACACATGGCTCTTGGATACGCTTATATGAAGCGAGGGAATTGGCTAGGATTCGTAGGCGAAACGCTGACTGTTGGCAGGCTTAAGGCGGAAGAACAACAAAGTAATCAGAACAATGAGAAGAGTGGTCATGAACAGAACGATATTTAGAAAATTAATGGTCGTTACAATAATTGTAGTGTTTATATTTTTAATACTTTGGGTCCTAACAAGGCCCCAGGTCCTTAACTTGGGTGTTACTACTGAAGAAAAACCTGATTTTGTTTTCGAGAATCCTATAATAGTTGAAAACAATAGTGGAATGAAAACATGGCAAATTCAAGCCTTAAAGGGCGAATTTTACAAAAAAAATCAAGTTGCCTTCATGATTAACGTGACAGCTAATATCATCACCCAGAATAATCCATACATATTACTTAATGCACCGAAAGCCAAGATTGACTTAAAAAACAATAAAGTAACTTTTTATAATAGTTTTTTACGACAACTATCTGGTGATATTTCTCTAAAAGTAGACGAGATGACTTGGTTCTACGATAAATATTTGATTAAAGGCAGGGGCAATGTTAAACTTTTGAGAAACAATGTGACCGTTGATGCCGATAGCTTTGAAGTTTTTATAAATGAGAATAAATTTATCTTAAAAAACAGACCTAAGTTACAATTTTCTTACTGAAACTTGTTGAGGTTCTAACATTGTAATTCATTATTTGTATAAAGGAGTATGAAAGTATGGCGCTTTATTTTCGCGATATAAGTAAATTGAGAAATCTTAAAATTCTATTTCTTACAGTATTTCTGTGTATTAATTTGATTTCGGCAGCATATTCGAAGGAAAATGTTTTTATTGAAGCTAACACCTTTATATTTAGCGGAAATGATAAGAAAGTTCATGCTGATGGTAATATAGAGATATTACAAAAAGATATCAAAGTAATAGGGCAAAAAGCCGAATATACACAAGATAAGAAAGAAATAACAATATGGGAGTCTGTTAAACTAACGTATAAGGATATTGTTATGAACTGTAACAAAATGATTGTTGATAGCGTACATGAAATTGTATATGCTGAAGGAGATGTTCATTACTTATACAAAGACATTGTTGGTCAAAGTGACAAAGCAATATTCTATTCAAAAGATGAGCGAGTTCTTTTACAAGGTAATACAGAGGTAAAGCAGGGAAGTGATTTTATTAAAGGTAATGAAGTTCTTATATCCATTAAGGATAATCAGATAAAAACTATTGGTAGAACTAAAATAAAATTATCTCCGGAAAAAATGGTGAAATAAATTATTAATATTATGGCAACCACTGGCAATAGATATTTTACTTTTTCTCCTGAAAAAGATATTTTGATTGTCTTTTCTGGGAAGGGATTCCATTTGCCGGAATCCATGATACAGGATTTTGCTTTAAATAATGCTATTAGTGTGCAAGCCGAGCAAGTTCATGGCTCCAATATCAGCATATCTACAGATAAATCTCCGCTATTTTTTAAGGCTTCCGATGCAATCATCACCATCGAAAAAAATCATGCTTTATTTATCAGGACAGCCGACTGTGTCCCTGTGCTGATGTATGACCGGAAGACAAAGGCTATTTGTGCAGCACATGCAGGATTAAAAGGCACTATCGAAAGAATCGTTCCTACCTGTATAAATAAAATGCAGGAAATTTACGGATCATCGATAGCTGATATTTATATATATATCGGTCCGTGTATTCATCAATGCTGTTACGAAGTAGATCAGCCAATTATAGAGAAAATCAAAGAGTTTCCTTTCTATCAGGAAATTATTTCTCCATCAAGAAACGACCATTTTATGTTAGATCTGCAAAGCTTTAATATTAAACTCATCAAAAGTATGGGTATTGCTGAAGAAAACATATTTTCATTAGATTTATGCACCGGATGCAGAGATGATTTATTCTATTCATTTCGAAAACGAAAAGAGTCGAACAGGATGTTTTCAATGATAATAAGAAAAGGCTAGTTATGTACAGAAACCACTATAACATTGAGTCAGAGACAAAGACGGAATCAAAGCTGGATATATCACGCTCTTTTGATCTGATAGTTATTGGTGCAGGACCTGGAGGTTTGACCGCTGCTATAGGTGCGGCACAAAATGGCATGAGTGTCCTTCTCATAGAAAAGGATTTTGTCGGCGGAAGAATCAGTGCAATCGGGACTGTTCATAATTACCTTGGTGTCCGAATCGGCATTTCCGGTGAAGAACTTGTAAGACTGATGGAAAAACAAATCAAGGAATCAGGAATCACTATTGTATGGGATGAAGTCGTTGATATTAAGCTTATTGATAAGCATGTATTTGTTTGTACTGAAAAAAATACTATCTATTCGTCACCTTACGCTATTTTAGCAACAGGATTAAGCCCTAAAAAACTTGGAATACCCGGTGAAGATAAGTATTTTGGGTTAGGTGTTTCATATTTTGCTATGGCTGACAGAGAATATTTCAGAAATAAAACTATTGCGATCGTGGGCGGCGGTAATTATGCACTTGCACAAGCTTTTTCCCTTGAAGATATAGCTGAAAAGATTATCATTGTATACCGACAGGAAGACTTAAAAGGGATTACCTCCTTTAAAGAGAATATACGATATAATACTCGATATACGACAAAACTAGGATATTATGTTGAAGAAATTTATGGAGACCAAATGATTTCAGGGTTGTTATTGTCTCAACGGTCCTCCGGTAAGCTTGAACGAATTGAAGTCGATGCTGTTGTAGTTTGTGTTGGCATGTATCCTAAAACAGGATTCATCGGTCATCTCATGACATTAGATGAAAAAGGTTTTATTCTGACCGACGAAACTATGCGAACGTCTTGTGATCAGCTCTATGCGGTAGGAGATATACGATCGAAAATGATTAGACAGATTGTGACGGCTTCTTCTGACGGACTCATAGCATCAAAAGCAATTTTCGAGCGATATTAATAATTTGACTCTTACAATTAAAATAGTAAAATAGAGAATAGGAACATTGTTTGTATTTATTATCCATGCGCCAGATATTTGAAAGTATTTATTTAACATAGGAAATAATGAATAGGAGAGAATGAAACATTAATCCCCCCCAGTTTCTTTTCTCCTATTCCCTATTTCCTATTGCATGATTATTTAGATATAACTGTTCCTGCTTTATGCTATAACCTATAATCTGTATAACCTACAGGATATAGGTTGTTGAATTTTCAACATAATACTATAAAAAAAGAAAGTAAAGATAAAGGTAAAGACATATGGCTGATTCAATAAATGCAGGAAGCGGGGGCGGTATTCATCCAGGGGCTCCTGTAATATGGCCATCCAGCAAACAAGTTCAGCAAGTGCAGCAGACTCAACAAACTCAGCAAGCAGGTCAAGCAGTAACCGTACCTGCACAAGCTGCAAAAGAAACCTCTGTTACTCAGCAAATAGCGCAGCAGGCCCAACAAGCTCAGCAGTTTGGTAAACCAACAATAGCTCGATCGTTATCAAAAACTGATATTTCGGCGCAATTAGTTCAACTTGGACTGCCGGTAACAAATGACAATATCCAACTAGCAAATAAAATGCTTCTGCATGGTCTTGAATTAAGTTCCGAGAACTTCAATTCATTATTTAATATTCTAAAAAATACCGGGGGACAGTCGTCGACACAACAGGCTGCGTTAGTTGCGCTTAGCAAGGGCCTTCAAAATGAACAAGGAGTTATTAAGCCTCTCGAATCGTTTCTTGCCAATAATCCTCAACTTGCGAAACAGTTATTGTCTCTCAATAATGCTATGGAGAGTTTTAAGTCATCTATTCTAGGCGGGAGAAATTTGCTGTCTCCTCAATTATTAACCCAGCTTACCCAGATACTTACTGCAATGGATGATAAATACAAAAAGTTATTGAACGGTGAATCCGGTATTGAAAACTTTATGGAAAAGTTTTTACGTGGCGGCTCTCTTGAAGAGATGCGAGCACTAAAGTCGCTGTTGTTCGGCGTAGCAAAGCAATTAATGAATAATCCTAACGAAGCCCTGTCTAGAGACTCAAAACAGCTGGCAAAAGCATTCATTGGTTTAGGAAAAAGCCTTGATGAAGTTATGCAAAATATTACGGCGCAAGCTATTCTGTCAAAGCCAGCGTCTCGTCAAGATGCTGCCTTGCCGGATAAATATGCCTATTGGCAAATACCAAATACCATGGGGCAGATGCCAGGAACCCTTGAAATACTTATTAAAAGAGATGAAGGCAATAAAAATGCTAAAATCAATCCTAATCGTACAAGAATTATCCTTAAGGTGGAATCAGAAGAACTAGGGGAAATTACTATTATGGTTGATATTGAAGATAAGAGTATATGGTACGTGTTTAACAATGAGAATGATAAAGTCAGAGAATTTATTATGGCAAATGCTGTCATTCTTCGGGATAGAATGAACCAACTCAATTGGAATGTTAAAGGAGTTCAATCTATTCGGAGAACGGTGGATCTAAAAAAATATTTAATTCCGACAATAAATATTGATACCTTAAAACGAATTAGCACAGAGGCATAAAGAGACAAACAATGGATAATCAAAAAGATAAAAACGAACCTAAAAAAGATTTTAAGATAGCTGCAGCACTTAAGTACGATGTTGACAAAGATCCTGCTCCAATAATTTTAGCATCTGGAAAAGGATCTCTCGCAGATGAAATACTTAAGATTGCTGAAGATAATAACATTCCGCTCTATGAAGATGCCAATTTAGTAAATTTGTTAGCTTCGCTGGAGGTTGATACTGAAATCCCTCCGGAATTGTACGTCTTGGTTGCAGAAGTTTTATCGTTTGTATACAAACTCGATAGAATGAAACAGAAGAAAGAACAGATTTCCCGACGGCTTACAGAGATGAAGGGAAAAGACTGAAAATGATGCAGGCAAGCGTTGTTCTGATTTTCAGTATGATAGTGTTATCAAATTACGTCTATGCAAATGAAAAAACGATAGAGATTGCTAGTAATTCTTTACAGAGGACAGAATATAAATATAAATTATTAATGGATAATATGGTCAATGCCAAGACTCCCGGATACCGTGAAGTGAGCGCAAAAGACGAAATGACGAGGCGAGGGGATGTCGAATCGAGTTCGTATTACAACTATTCTCAAGGTGAGTTCATTCATACTTCAAGAAAGTTTGATGTTGCTATTGAAGGCAAAGGATTTTTTACCGTTGCAACAAAAGAAGGAACGCTGTTGTATACGAGGGATGGAAGGTTTACTCTTGATTCAGAAAATAGGTTATGCACATATTCTCAAAATTTTCTTGTAATGGGAGAGCTTGGTCCGATTATTATTAATGAGCCAGATAATACTTCTATCACTGAGACAGGGAAAATTGTTAAAGAAGATTTTGTTGTCGATAAACTAAAGATTTCATCTTTTAAAGACCTTACTGTGTTAGCTCCAGCTAATGGAAGTTTTTTTTATGTGAAATATGATAATTATTCGACCATTGATTTTGCGGAGGATAGCAAACTAAAAATAGGTTATATAGAAGGTCCTAATACTAATTTATCCCGGCAACTCTCAGATATTGCTCAGGTACAAAAAAAATATGACGCTGATTCGAGAGTAATTCAGTTCCGGTTAAAATCTATGTCAAGTAGTTTAGAAATGGGTAAAATACAATAAACTGATAAGTTTATTTAAACCTCAGCTATAATAGAATAAAAGGAGGAAGTTATATGTTTCGACAGCTTTATGTTGGTGCAACAGGAATGAATGCCCTTGAGCAGGATATGGTAGTTATTACAAATAACGTCTCAAATTCAAAGACTACTGCTTTTAAAAAAAGCAGAGCAGAAATGGAGAATTTATTTCCGCAAGTACTCGACGAGGCAGTATCTGAAATCGACTCGGAGACCAAACGGCCTGCTGGAATTGAATTTGGTTCAGGAGTCAGAGTTGTTTCAACTCCAAAAGACTTTGCTCAAGGAACTCCTGAAATAACTTCCAATCCGCTTGATCTTATGATTCAAGGCGAAGGTTTTTTTACAGTACGCATGCCTGATGGGACGCTAGCCTATACCAGAGCCGGAAATTTTCATAGGGACGATGCCGGGAATATAGTGGATCCCAATGGTCATATCCTTGAGCCTAGTATTGTTATTCCTCAGGATGTAACCGGAATTCGTGTTTCTGCTGATGGCGGCATGTATGTTAAGATAACTAATGCTATGCAAGAAAATCTCATAGGACAGCTTTCTATTTCAAAGTTTTCTAATCCAGCCGGATTAGAGAGCATTGGTCAAAATCTTTATCGTGATTCGTTATCTTCTGGTGAAGCTGCAGAAGGTGTTCCGGGAAAAGATGGTTTTGGGACAATCGCTCAGTTTTCCCTTGAAGGGTCTAACGTTGATATTGTCGATGAAATGATGAAAATGATCATAACCCAAAGAGCTTTCGATATTATATCCAAGTCTATTCAGGTTGGCGAGAATATGCTTCGATCAGCTATAGAGATAGCTAAGGTTACATAGAATTAAGAGTGATAAATGATTAAATGTAATTTCTTTTCAGGTTTGCTTTTTTTTTTGTTATTTAATGCACTAGTGTATGCAGAATCATTTGAAAATAATTCATTTAAAACGAGCTTCTGCACCTTATTGAAACAAGAAATTATGAAAAGAAATTCGCTATATTATAATTCTGAGATTATAGTTGATTTTTTGTATATCCCCAAAAAGCTCGAACAGGTGGAACTAAAAATTTCTTCTTTAGAACTAAAAATTCCAAGTCGACTCACTAACGTTATTGGTAAATTAGTCGTTCCAACTTTTGTTGATGGGAAAAAAAATAATGTAATTGTCTCTGTCAAAATTATTAAAGATATTGTTGTTGCTTCAGCTAATATAAAAAAATACGATATTATTTCTTCTGATAAAATTTGCATAAAAAAATACGATTTATCTTCCGTACCATCCAATGTGATTCTTGACCCGGCTACTATAATAGATAAAGAATCCGTTACCAACATTTCAAAGGATACGATAGTCCTTGACTGGATGATTCGGAATGTTACATTAGGCAAGAAAGATAGTGATGTGCAGATAGTTGCAAAAACAGGTGATGTTACTGTAAAATGTACGGGAAAGTTACTTCAGGATTCTTCGATTAATAATTATGTATGGGTACAAAATCCGAAATCGAAAAAAAAACTTAAAGGAATACTAGTTGATAGTAAAACTGTAATAGTAGACGTGTTGGAATGATAAGAGGAGAGGGATAATGTTAAGGTTTATATGTAAGTCAAAAATTCATCGGGCAACGGTATCCGACAAAAACATTAACTATGAAGGAAGTATTACTATTGATAAAAAATTGTTATTGCTGTCAAATATTTTCCCTTACGAAAAAGTTCAGGTAGTTAATATAAATAATGGGAAAAGATTTGAAACATATGTGATTGAAGGAAAAGAAGATAGCGGCGAAATATGTATGAATGGCGCAGCGGCAAGACTTGTTGAGCTAGGGGATAAGATCATTATTATAGCCTATGGCATGCTCTCTGATGAAGAAACAAAATCTTTTTTGCCTTCCGTTGTCTTGGTAGACGAAAAGAATCAACCGATTGCAAAATAAAATATTACAGACAATTATCGATATTTTTCTCTTAATGGTTTAAATAATTATTAATTTATTATAAATACCTGGTTTTTTGTTGTTTTTTTGATTGTTATATTCGAGATAAAAAAGAGCAATTATTAAAAACTAGTCAATAACCTAGAAAATAGTTGGGTTTGTCTTGACTCTGCAATTTTTTTTGTGATAATATTTATTATAAGTAAAGAGAGTAATCAAAAATAAAAATAATTATTAGAAGCAGGAAATATTTTGAATAATAAATTAATAACATTATTTTTTCTCATAATGATTATAGGCGGTATTGTTTATGCAGATTCTTTATGGAAAGAAGAATCAAAATCGCCGTATGTAAGAAATAATCCATTAAAAGTAGGCGATATTATTACAGTCGAAATAATCGAATCAACTACAGCGTTACAACAAGCACAGACTGATTTATCAAAGAAATCTGATGTTAATATTGATATATCCTCATCATGGGAGAGGATAGCGAACATAGTTTCCGCTACAAATTCAAAAAGCGAACGACATGATAATAAAGCTGAATTATCAGGCGGGGATGATTATAGAGGAAAAGGACAGACAACCCGGAAGAGCGTAGTTAAGGCCAAAATCACGGTGATGGTAACGGGAAAGATTGATGATAACATTTTTGATGTAGAAGGTACTCATCAGGTCAAAGTGAATGATGAAATGGAAAAGATATATATTAAAGGAAATATTAGAAAACAAGATATTTCAAATGAAAATACTGTTTTCTCTAACCAGATAGCAAATGTGCAAATATCTGTTGAGGGTAACGGTACAGTTTCTTCTAAACAGAATCCTGGTATTATGACAAGATTATTTGGATGGTTGTTCTAAGGTAATTAAATTATTTTTTTTACGAAAGAGATTGTATATGAGACGTAATTATTTAATAAAGGTATTTTGTATAATATCTCTCGTTCTTTTAGTTGATGTAGGCAATGCTGCAAATGTCAGAATAAAAGATATTGGAAAAATTCTTGAAGCTCGTGATAATCAGATTATGGGCTTTGGTCTTGTGGTTGGTCTGAAAAATACCGGTGATTCTTCCAGGACGGAGTTCACTAAAATTGCACTAGGTAATTTGCTCAACAACATGGATATCACTAGTCTGTCGGATTCATCATTCAAAAGCAAAAATGTTGCTGCTGTAATGATAACAGCAGATTTGCCGTCCTTTCTAAAGCCTGGGCAGAGAATTGATGTTGCTGTTTCTTCACTCGGTGATGCTCGTAGCCTTAAAGGAGGAACATTGCTTCTGTCCCCACTCAAGGCAGCTGATGGAAATGTATATGCAGTAGCTCAGGGAGCTTTGGTTGTCGGAGGAATTGATGAATCTTCCGCAGAAACAGTATACGCCAGGAATCAAACTACGGTTGGAAGGATTAATGGCGGAGCAATTATAGAAAAAGAAGTTCATGTCGATCTTACATCAAAAAAATATTTGACAATAGTGCTCAATAGCCCTGATTTTACGAATGCCTCAAGAGTGTCGTATGCAATTAATTCTTCAGGCATGGCAAGAAGTAAAGCAAAAGATGCAAGTACTATTGTTGTCGAATTAACTGATGATTACAAACAAAATATTGTAGATTTTATATCTAGAATTGAAAAACTATCAATTAATCCGGACGCAATTGCGAAGATAGTTATCTCAGAAAGAACAGGCACTATAGTTATTGGAGAGAACGTTAAGCTAACTGCGGTGGCGGTAACTCACGGACAAATAAGCGTAAAGATCGATAATGATGAACTTCTGCACCAAACTAACATTAAAGTATATGAGAAACCATCTAAGCTAGTACAAGTCTCCTCAGGAGCTAATCTAGCGAGTCTGGTGAAAGCCTTGAATGCAATAGGAACTACGCCTCAGGATCTTATTTCAATATTGCAGGCAATAAAAAAAGCAGGAGCTTTGACAGCGGAAATAGAGATTATTTAAAGGAAGCCTTAAATGAATAATTTGAGTATTGATCCTATGCAGAGATATGAGTACCTAGATCTGATTGACAAGCAGAAGCGAGTCAATAAAAGTAATACAAACGAAGAATTTTTAAATATGGTTATTGAACAAATTTTTTTGAGCAAAATATTAACAACGAGCAGCCATATTAATGATAATACCGATAGCGAAGAGCCGGAGGATGTAGTGACTTTTCAAAAAAATGGAATTATGGATGACTATTTTAAGCAAAATGTTATTTCGCAATTAACAGAATCAGATTCATTTGGATTACTAGATGCACTAAAAAAACGGGGATTTAGTAATGACGTTAAATGAAGCTGCTGAAACTGAGAATAAAGCAAAAACAATTGCGAAACTAGGTAAACTGAACGATAGTGTAGTTAAAGAGCATTTAGCAATGATTCAATCAATTTCGGCTAGTATTGCAGCTGGTGGAAAGCTTCCTCCTGGTATTTATTTTAATGACTTAATAAGTTATGGATATGAAGGTTTTCTTAAAGCTTATAGTAGTTTTGACCATGAAAAAGGCGCTCAATTTCAAACCTATGCAGCCTATCGGGTCCGAGGTGAAATATTAGATAGATTAAGAAAAGAATGGAAATATAGAAATCCGATCTCATACAAGTCTGTTCAGGCTAAGATTCAGGATAAAATCACCGAAGTTGTGCAAAGTACCTTAGAAATAGAGCAGGAAGGCGATCCTGAACCTAAAGAAGTTGGTGCAGAAGACGAAAAAAAAAGAAGAGCTGCCGACATCATTGCCAACTCCGCTGTAGTTTACATGTTGTCCCTAGATAATGAAGAAATTAAAGGACAATTGATTGGACAGGGGGATATCGCTGAAGAGTTGTTTACTGAAATGGAATTTTCAAACGAAAGAAAAATATTATGGGAAGAAGTTACCTTATTAACTGATCAGGAAAAAGATTTTGTCTACCTTTTTTATGAAAAAGAAAAAACACAAAAAGAAATTGCAGAGATTATGTCCGTGTCAAAAAGTAAGGTAAGCAGGTTGCATGTGAAAATCTTAAAAAAATTAAGAAACCGTCTTACTAAAAGATTAAACAATTAACACAGGGTGAAAAGAATGAGTATATTTAACCCATCAGTTGAAAAGTTAGAGAATGGTATTCAGAACTGTGCAAAAACACAACAGGATATTGCCAAAAATATTGCCAATTTAAGCAATCCAAATTATGTTCCGAAGACGTTTGATAAAGAATTAGCTGAAGCACAAGGACGACTTGATAGAAAAGTGCTTATTGAAGATGAAATGACAAAAATGAGTAAAAATAGTGTTCGTTATAACACCTATGTTAAATTATTAACTATGAGATATCAAAACATAAGAAAAGTTGTTACGCTAGGTAAATGATTATGCATCGTTATTTTATCATTATTTTTTTATTGTTTTTTTTTAATTCCTCTAGTTATGCAAAAGAGGGTATTGAAAAAGCGCTTGATACCAGTTCCAAGGCGATTATCGTTCAACAGGCACGAATGCAGATAATCGCAGAGAATATTGCAAATATAAACACAACCAAAACAGCTAATGGCAAACCCTACAGAAGGAAAGATGTTATAATAAAAGAAACTACAGAAAGTGTCAAAATTGCGGGTGTTTATGAAGATAAAGAACCCTTTTTAAAGGTGTATGATCCAGGACATCCTGATGCTGATAAACAGGGGTTTGTCTATTATCCAAATATCAGTATTTCGCGAGAAATGACCGACATGGCATACACTTCGAAGGTATATGATGCTAATATTGCTGTTTACAATGCTGCAAAAAACATGGCTCAGGCAATAATTAATTTAGGGAAGTAATGAAAGGATGAAAATATATAATGGATGAATTTAATGTAATTAAGAAAATAAAGTTTGGCGATGGTGAAACTACTAATTTTCTATTTAATGCAGATAAGATCAATTATATAGAACATCCCTTCCAGAAGTTTTTAGACTATGCGGTGGATTCTTTGAGCAAAACAAGTATTTCAGAAATACAAACAAACATGACACTCGATAATTATGCGGCAGGAAAGGCTTCTCTTGAAGAAGTTATGTTTTCTGAAAATAGAACTGGAATACAAATAAATATGGCAGTAACTGCAATCAATAATGTTGTTTCTTCCTTTAAAGAAATTCAACAGATGCCAATATAACTATTACGATTACCGTACTATTATAAGAACAATTACCTGTAAGTGATTTAAGTAACCCGAATAAAGGAGTATATCGTAATGGGTGAGCAAGAGAATTATGAAGAACCAAGTAGCCCCTCTAGACTATTAGGAACCAGAAGAAACATATTTATTATTATTATTATTGCTTTATCTGTAGTATTATTGATTGGTTTTTTTTCGGTTACTAAAAAATCTGCCAATTCAAGGAAAGTATATAAATATGCGGATGTATTTGAACGTCTTAGCAACGAGGAAGCAGCAAAATTAAGAGAGGAATTGAGTTTTGAAGGCATTCATTTTAAAACAAAAATTAATGGTAAATACAGCATTATTGAAATCAGAGAAGATGAAGCTGATGAAGCACGAATAAAAATGGCCCAAAAAGGGCTGCCTGAAGGTGGAGTTGTTGGCTTTGAGATTTTCGATAAAGATTCAGGATTAGGTGTTACGGATTTTGATAAACGTATAAAGTTTATTCGAGCTATTAGCGGTGAGTTATCAAGGAACATATCTCGTATTAGTTCTATTGATAATGCAAGAATACAAATAGTATTACCTGAAGAAAAAATATTCTCCATGAAAAAACCGGAAGTAACTGCATCCGTATTAGTTCAAAGAAAAAAAGGCGCAATTATAACTGTTGAGCAGATTCGTGGAATTATGCATTTGTGTGCGGCAAGTGTTGAGTCACTCAAGCCTGAGAATGTCGCAGTAATTGATATGGAAGGTCATATTCTAAGCGAAAAAGTGCTTGATGTCGGTAATGGCTCTAACCAAAAAGACGCAAAACAAAAAAGCGATGAGGATTCTGACGAAAACACTGGAACTATCGATAACTTTGAACAAGCAAGTTTAACCCAAACGGATGAATTGAATAGCAAAGATAATCTTTACAATAAAGAGTCGGTTGCAACTGGCAACCAGGTAGAAACGAAAGTAATTAATAATTCTACAACTGATTATTTAATGATGAAAGTAAATATTGAGCAAGATTTTACTCAAAAAATTAATAAAGTATTAAATAAATTATATCCGGTAGGGAGCGCTTCCCTTATTACATCGGTTGAATTATCTAGTAAGTCAGGCAGCTCAATACCCAGAGTATCAGGAATAAATGTTCTGATATTGATTGATTCACGTAGTGTTAATCTTACGCAATCTCTAAAAAATATTACATTTAAATCTGTAGCCTCGGTTATCGGTTATAAAAAAAATCGAGACAATATTGAACTTCGAACTACTGCTTTTGCTAAAGTAACCTCTGATGAACTGAATAGCAAATCAGTTGCAAAAGTTTTTGATTCTGAGAAAAAGAATACGAAGAAAAAGATGGAAGATAGTGATAAAGGCAAAAAATTATATAATGCAAAAACCACTCCATTATATGAGAAAAAACACTCGAACAACAAAGAAACTAAATTCTCAAATTCCTCAATAAACCGAAATTCTTATAATAGTGTAAGCTCTAAAAAAGCAAAGCAAAAGGAATTAATTGAAAAACAGTTCAAATATTTTAATATTAAGATTTTAGGAGCAATTCTTTTTGTACTCGCACTCCTGGTTGTTATTAGTATAATTATTAAAAGGAAGAAAGAATCGAATAATTTTTATAGTAAAGAGTTTGAAGCTTCGGTGTTTAATTCAGAACGAAACAACAAACTAGATCGGGAAGCCGAGGGCTTGGAGCAAAATGAAGAAATAGACAAGATCAAAAACTTAGTAGATGAAGATCCGGACAAAATAGCTGCAGTATTAAAAGAATGGCTAAATGATGAGAAATCCTAATGAAGGAATAATTTAATGACAAAAATATCGGGACGAGAAAAAGCGACAATTTTATTATCAATAATCGGACATCAAAAAGCTGCCCAATTATTGCGAAGACTGCCGGAAGAGGTATCAAACCTACTGGCAGCAAGAGTTGCTGAATTACCAAAACCATCTTCAAATCAAATAGCTTTTCTTCTCAGCGAACTATCAACTAATGTTCTGGAAGCACCGAAAGATGTAATGTCAATATCCTCTTCCCAGATTAAAGAAACTCCTGCGGATATAACTGAAAGCAGTCAGTCGATACAGATAGGTTCTTCAGAGGAGCGATTACTCTCTCTCCCGCCAATGAAACTCGTCAATAGATTAAAAAATGAAAAATTCAGAATACAACGATATATTCTATCAATTTTACCAGAGGGTAAAGCAAATGATATTTTGACTATCCTGGATTATAATAAAAAAAGAGCAGTTACGAATTTTGTTATTGAACAATTTGAATTTTCTGAAGAGATTAAACCTGTGATTATTGAGGCTATTCTCAGTAGTAATGAGGCTGAAAATGGCGCTAATTAAAAAAGGTTCTTTTATTGAGAAAGAAAAAAAAACGTTATCTTTTGAAAATGTTTCTCTTGAGAATAGTCATCGATTCGACTCAACTGATGAGGAAAAACTATCGATAAATCAGTCATTCGTAAATAACTCTAGTAATGGCAGTGGGGCAAGTCTGCCTGATAGTACCAAGATTTCAACTGTTACTGATAACAAGGATAATTCCCAAATAGATCTATTAAAAAAAGAAAAGCAATTAATTGAACAAGAGATTATAAATTTAAAGCTTAGGGCAGATGAAGAAATTTCGATCCTAAGGAAAAATGCAATAAGTGAAGCTGAGATAATTAAAAATGATGCCAGGGAAGAAGGTTACAATACTGGAAAGATAGAAGCAGAACAGCAATATACGCAAAAGATAGCAGAAATCGGGCAAGCTGTGAATAGCATAATGGATCATAAGAAAAGTATTATTAAAGAGACTGAAGGCGAGCTACTAAAACTTAGTATAAAAATTGCAGAACAAATTATTAGAAGTGAAATATCCTTAAATCAGGGGGTTGCATTAAACATTGTTTCCGAAGCAATCACTAAAATCACTGATAGGGATCGAGTAATGGTTAAAGTGAGTAAAAGTGATTTTGATTTCGTACAAAAAAACAAAGATAGAATAATGACTATAATGGATGACATAAGAAATTTAACAATCCAGGAAGATGGAAGCATTGAACCGGGAGGCTGTATTATTGAAACCGATCTAGGATATGTTGATTCCAGGGTTTCGATCAAATTGGAGGCAATAAAGGCAGCTCTGCTTAAGCTTTATAACAACAACAATCCCATGGCTAACAACAATATGATAAATAATCCACAACTTTCTCCAATAACGCAACCGAAAGTACAGTTTTCACAATCTCTTCCTATTGCTCAGTTAACAGAAGAAAAAGTTCTTAACGAAGATATCTACAACCAGGCTGAAACAATTGACGAGGATGATGACGACGATTTATTTGACTTTGATGATGGTGATGATTTGTTTAAATAGTATTTTTTATAAATAATTACCTGTAATATCTAAATTTCCACATAAGGATTTTCTATGCCTATTATTGATATGTCAAAGTATTATAAAATAATTGAAAAAACAGAGCTTGTAAAAGTTGTAGGCAAAGTTATTCATGTTGTTGGTCTTATTATTGAAGCTCGGGTTGAAGGTGTGAGCGTAGGAGAATTGTGCACTATTTATTTAGATGAAGGACATACTGTATACGCTGAAGTTGTTGGGTTCAAAGAAGGAAAAGTCTTGCTCATGCCTCTTGGCAGTATTGAAGGAATACGTCCTGGAAGCAAAGTTATAGCTTCGGGTCATTCTTTGCAAGTTAAGGTTGGCCAAAACTTACTTGGCAGAGTATTAGATGGACTGGGAAATCCAATGGATGGAAAAGGAGAAATTATAGCTGAAGAGCTTTATTCTCTTGATAGAGATCCTCCTGACCCGGTAATGCGGCCACGGATAGTAGATCCAATGGAAGTCGGCGTTAAAGCAATTGACGGATTACTTACTATTGGGAGAGGTCAGCGAATGGGGATTTTTGCAGGCTCAGGTGTGGGCAAAAGTACACTCATGGGCATGCTTGTTAGAAATTCTGAGGCTGAGGTTAGTGTTATATCCCTAATCGGAGAACGAGGACGAGAGGTTCGTGATTTTATTGAAGAATCCCTTGGTGAAGAGGGTTTGAAAAAATCTGTCGTTATTGTTGCAACATCTGATAAACCTCCGTTGATAAGATTAAAAGGTGCGCTAGTTGGAACTGCTATCGCTGAATACTTTAGAGACCAGGGAAAAAATGTTCTTTTTATGATGGACTCTGTTACTAGATTTTCGATGGCTCAAAGGGAAGTCGGGTTAGCCTCCGGAGAACCTCCGACAACGAAAGGATATACCCCTTCAGTATTTGCACTTATGCCTCGCTTAATGGAACGTGCGGGAACGAGTCAGAAAGGTTCTATAACAGCGTTTTATACTGTGCTTGTCGAAGGTGATGATTTTAACGAACCCATTGCTGATACTGCAAGGAGTATCCTTGATGGTCATATTATGTTGTCTCGTGATCTTGCAGCAAAGAACCATTATCCTTGTATTGATGTATTGCATAGCGTTTCTCGATTATTTACAACTGTTACAAAAAAAGAACAGCAGAAGTCTGCAGGAAATATGCGGGAGGTCCTTGCCAGATATTCCGAGGCCGAAGACTTAATTAACATTGGCGCTTATGTAAAGGGAAGCAATCCAAAAATTGATAATGCAATAGCTAAAATTGATAAAGTAAACGATTTTCTAAAACAAGGCGTATTTGATAAATCGACCTATGATGAAGCTAAGAAAAAAATGTCAGGGATTTTCGGCGGCGAATTTTCTTTGTCGGAAAATACTAACAAGAACTCTGAATTCGATGGATTTGATGATTCTGATTTTGATGTATTTGATAATGTATAATTAGATCTATACCAGAAATGACATACGGACTCCTGATACTTAGTTCTAGGAAACGGATATATGGTTAAAAAACCTAAAATAGGAATATTTAAGTATAATTTAGGCTCTGTCTTGAAGGTGAAACTTATTCGAGAGAAGCAAGAGAAAGAAAAGTTTGCAGAAACACAACGGAAACTCGAAGAAGAAAAACGTAAAGAAGAAGAAATAAAGAATAATCATCGTCAGGCACAAAACGCACTGCGAGAACATTTTGAAGAAGGTAAAAAAATTGACTTTTCACAAGTTTTTTTACGTCAGAATCAAATTGAAAATTTAAAAGAAAAAGTTGAAGTCCAAAAGAAAATCGCAATTAAAGCCGAAGAGATAAATGAAGAACAGAGAACAAAGCTTGTAGACTCAATGAAAGAAAAGAAAATTATTGAAAAAGACAAAGAAAACAAGCTTAAAGCATGGAAAGATTTAATGAATAAAGAAGAAATGAAGTTTATTGATGAAATTGCGACAACTAAATATAATAATGAAGTTATTTAATAATAATTGATTAGTATTTTATTTTTTTTATGATACAATTTAAATAGCAAAAATTTATTTAAAGAGGAGTGTTATAATCATTGGTTAAGATATTAGTTGTTGATGATGCTGCTTTTATGAGAATGCGCTGTAGCAAGCTTCTTAAAGAAAATGGACATGAGGTCGTAGAAGCAGAAAACGGAACTATGGCAATAAGCAAATATAAATCTGAAAAACCTGACTTGGTGTTTATGGATATTACTATGCCTGAAATGGATGGAATTACGGCTGTTGCAGAGATTAGAAAAATTGACCCTGAAGCAAAAATAGCAATGCTATCGGCAATGGGGCAGCAGTCAATGGTTATGGATGCTATAAAAGCAGGAGCTCGAGATTTTGTTGTAAAACCATTTCAACCGGAGAAAATAATTGCAACCATTAATAAGCTTTTGAAATGATTTCCTTTTTACACGGAGAATGCTATGGATCAATTATTAGAAGATTTATTATCAAATAATAGTAATAAAATATTAAAGGCATCTATTGAACTTGCAAATAGGGGAAGTTTAGCTGTTTCATCGCTTATTGAATTATTAGAACAGGATTTAAGCGATGCAAAAAAACTGATTGTAGCAGGTGTACTCGCTAACATAGGTGAAGAATCTGTAGAAAAAGTCATCAATCTGATGAAGATGAACAATGAAACCAAGCTAATTGCGGCACTTATTTTAAAAGATATAGGAAAGAACTCTGTCCCCCAATTATTGGAATGCCTTAATCATGAGTCTTCAGAAGTTAAAGCGTTAACCGCAGAAATACTAGGAGAAATAAATGATGTTCGAGCGCTCGATAAATTGAGAGAGTTAGCGAATGATTCATCCGATGAAGTTGTTATTGCTGCAAATGAAGCGATCAAAGAAATAGAAAAACCTTTTGCATCTCGTGTAATAGACTCTGTTAAATATACCTCGCAAATTGAAAAAATCCTTAAAAATATAGATAAATAACGTCAGTCCAATGACAAACATTTCCCCAAAAGATATTGAGTTTAAAATGAGCTATTTAACATGGCGACTTATTTTTAAACCTGAAATAGTTATCTATTCAATGCTGTCTATGTTTTGTGCTTTTATTTTCGTTTGGCATAAAATTGGTTATATATCTGTTTATAAGAGTTCTTTGCTCTTATTTTACATCATTTTACTTATAATTATTAATTTTCTTATCCATGAAATGTATTTCATTAAACAAGATATATTAAAATTAAATCAATCCGATAACGTCAAAACCAAGAATAAAGATAAACAAAAGAACGAGTCAATTACGACTGACGAAGAAAGGAAAAGTAAGTACATTCTGAAAGTGGTTATGGGTATTTGTTTTTTATTTACTATTATGTTTCTTGTGATAGCAAAAATTTCTTTTGAAAGTATTTCCCAATCATTAACTCTGTCTTTCTTAACTTTTGCGTATATCCTTTTTGCATTACCACCTTATTTTGTAACAAAGCGACACTTACTTAATGAAATTATTACCCTTGCATTCTGGAATAGTATCGGATTATGGGCAGTCTCATGCATTGTATCTAATGGAATTATATATAAACAACTCGTGACATTATTGTTGCCAATTTTCTTTTCAGGATTACTTTATGCTACCGTGAGGTATGGCTTATTGGAAAACAAAGTCTATGGTTCTGAATTTATTTCTGAAGCCCTCACTGGCTCAACTAAAAGTACTGATAAAAAAAATAATGAGACTGTACTCAGTTCAAACTCAAAGTTTTTTTCATTGGATAAAAATAACTATTTATTAATTATGTTATTTTTGATAGGGTTGCTTTTCTATAGTATAATAAAGTGTTTTTTTATTAACTATATAGTAGCAGGGTTAAGTATCTTCAGCCTGATATGGGGAATAAATATTACTAAACAAGTTATTTTCAAAGATTACGAAAAGATTGAACATCTTTCGTATTTATACAGGTCTACTAAAATTATTTTTTTATGGCTTAATCTATCGTTCATCGCAGGTTTAATTGCTGATGTGATAATCAAATATAGACTAGTATAGAAAAAAATCAATTATCTTTTAATAATTCGTGAGCAATTTTTTCGAAATAATTCTTGTCATTACAATACTTTATTGCTGTCTGAAACGATATCATTTGTTTATGGACCATACTCATCAGATCCTGCGAAAACAAATGCATACCTTCTTGTATTGAAGTCTCAATAATCTTATACAAGTCCTGTAATTGACCAGATTTGATTATACTTTGCACCGAGTAGTTTGTTCTTAACACTTCCGTGGTTAAAATACGGGTTAGCGCAAGGGACGGTACCAGCCGCTGACATATCACGGCAGCAAGTGTTCCTGATAACTGTTGCCTTATTTTTGATTGCTCATTTGATGGGAACAACGAAATTATGTGATCAATTGTTTGAACGACATCATTTGTGCATATAGTTGACAAGACTAAATGACCTGCTTGCGATGCATTAATCGCTGCCTCAATAACTTCCGGAGAATTCAACTCTCCAACAAAGATAATGTCCGGATTTTGCTGAAGAGAGTTTTTTAGAGCACTGCTAATTGAGTTGCAGTCTATTCCGAGTTCTCGTTGCTGAATATAGCTGCTCATGTTTTCATAAACGAATTCAATGGGATCTTCGATAGTAATAATATGTTTATTCTGATTGCGGTTGATCATATTAATCATAGCTGCGATGGTTGTCGTTTTTCCATGACATGATGGTCCGGTGACAACAATCAATCCTTGTTCCAGTTCACATAACTCATATATCAATTGAGGCAGATTAAGCTGTTCAGGAGAAGGAATATCCAATGGAATGACTCTTATTGATAGAGCTATTGTTTGTTTTTGGATATGGACGTTGATTCTGAACCGTCCGACGTCCTTAGACTCTATTGAAAAATTAGTATTTTTATGGTTTTCGAATTGTTGAATAATATAATCTTTTTTTATTGAGGAACACGAAACAATCTCAAGGCATTCTCTAAAGTATTGTTCCGAATCATTAGCTGTGAGAGTCTCAAACCCTTCCAATTCGTTATTTTCACCATTAATGCGAAAGACAGGTTTGTAACCAGCAATTAATTGGATATGATAAGCATTATTTTCACGTGCAATTGATAATATATCGATTATTTTAACCATATCTATATTATAAACATACAATTTGCAAATCGCAATAAATTCCGTGTTTTTTTTGTTAATTTGAAATCAATTGTTAGTTCAATCACTAATTTTATTTGTTCCTAACGTTTCAAATATTGATATGCCTTAATGTATGTTAATTAAACAAATATATCGATAAAAGGTTTTAACATTGAGTAAAAAATGATATACTTATTGAAACAAATAACTATATTTAATCACACAAAAAACAAATAAATAACCAAGTAAAATACGCAATGAGAATCAGGTTATTGTATGTTTGTTAGGAGGAGAGAATATGTCAGGGCATAATAAATGGAGCACCATAAAACATAAAAAAGCGAAAACCGATGCAGTAAAAGGGAAGGCCTTTACAAAAGTAGCACGAGAAATATTTGCTGCGGTAAAAGAGGGTGGGTCAGACCCAGAGGGAAATTCACGGTTAAGATTAGCAATTGAAAATGCTAAGAAAGTGAATATGCCTAAAGATAACATAAAAAACGCAATCCAGAGAGGGAATAAAGAAGGGGTAAACTTAGAGGATGTTATCTATGAAGGGTATGCGCCTTGTGGGGTTGCTGTTTTGATTATTACCATGACCGACAATAGAAATAGAACAGTAACAGAAATCCGGTCGGCTTTTAATAAAAACGGGGGCAGTATGGGTGATTCGGGCTGCGTCTCATGGATGTTCCAAAAAAGAGGGTTGATAACCATCAATGATGGAAAAACAACTGAAGATAAGATTTTTGATTTTGTTATTGATGCCGGCGCTGAAGATATTATTTCTCAAAGTGACGGTTCTATCGAAATTAGAACTTCGGTTGAATCATTTGAAGCTGTAAGAAAAGCTATTGAAACGAATAAAATCGAAATTGAAGATTCTGAGATAGCCTATCTTCCTACTACGACTTTGGCAATAAATGATCTTGAATCTGCCACAAAGGTTTTGAAAACAATCGAGAAACTTGAAGAAATTGATGATGTACAGGATGTATATGCGAACTTTGAAATTCCGGATGAAATATTAGAGAAAGTAGCTGAATAGTGAGACCTTTAGGTGATTTTCATATACATACTGTTGCAAGCGGACATGCGTATAGTACGCTTAGCGAAATTATAAGCCACGCGAAATCAATTGGAATCAAGTATGTCGGTATAGCAGATCACGGGCCAAAAATGCTGGATGGCCCTCATCCTTTCTATTTTTCTAATATGTCTGTTATTCCTAAGGAAATAAACGGGATAAACATTAAAAAAGGTATTGAAATTAATATTCTTGATGAACATGGAAATATCGATTTTGATGAGGATGCATTTAAAAAGCTTGACTACGCTATTGCCAGTTTCCACGAGGTTATAGGCCCTCTGGGGCTAAGTCCTGAAAAATATCTCAATATATATGAAAAAGTTGTAGTGAAACCCTACGTAAAAGTTATCGGGCATCCAGGTAATCCAAAGTTCCCGGTACTTATTCCAGAGTTTGTTGCATTATGTAAGGAGAACCATGTAGCTATTGAAATTAATAATTCCTCATTCATCCACACGCGAAAAGGCTCATACGATAATTGCTTTAGAATAGCGCAAGAGGCAAAAAGGCAGAATGCGGACTTACTGCTATCTTCTGATGCGCATATTCATTACGATGTAGCTAATTTTAGCAGTGCATTAGATCTTTTAGCTAAAGCTGAGATTCCGGAACAGTTGATTGTTAATTTCAACAAAGAAAAAATAGAAAGTTATTTTGATAAAAAATGGTAAACCAAATTAATAATCCAGATAATTCAATGTATCAAGAAATTCACCTTTTCGAGCTTGTGAGCGCACTATGTTTTACAACCAATAAAAACATGTGGGAGAAAGATAACAAAGACTATCAATTATTCATGGCGATCAAATCAGGAGCAATGAGTTTAGATCTCTCTGATATGAAGGTTAGCCTGAACTTTACAAAATTTCTCGTTGGTCTGCTAATTTTTAGCATATACATTTACGAAAATATTGGGAAAAAATATGTTAACGTTGTAAAAAAACAAAGCAGTTCAGCCATAAACGTAATGTTTTTTGATGGTGAGAGTTTTACTTTTGATGTACATAAATTTGACAATAATATGCTTCAATTTTTTAAAAAATCATTGAGACTATTGTTTAGCAAAGACAATATGATGTTTAACCGGGAACTTCTTGTTCAATTGAGTAAAATGTATGATGCTGCCAGCCAACGATTATCAAAGGAAGTTAAATTTCTTCAAGAAATTATAAAAATTAATGATATGACGGAAAGATTATGTACTAAGAATAAATTTAATATCAATGTCCTTTCAATTATTTTTGCATCAATGCCACAGAATTTCTTGAACTCTTTTTTCATGCTTGCAGGAAATGAGATGAAGCAGGACTTTGAAATACAGACAGCAAATGGTATAAACGTTAACACAAAAGCTTTTTTCGCGCATGATACAATCGATATCCTTGAATTATTTAATAAAATAAAATTTTTGATTATTTTGTATCAAAGTAATCAAGATTTGTTTTTTAGCTTAATGACTAATAAAGAGATAATTGATTATTTGCGATTAGTTTTTTCAGATACCAAAGTTTCGGATAATATTAGAGAAAATATTAAAGAGACGGTTGAAGGCCAGTACTTGCCACGAATTAAGACGATTGAAGCCTTTCGAAATATTTTTTGAAGCTTCTGCAGCTAATTTATTTATTCGTTTTTAACAACATAATTATTATCAATAGAATTCAGTGCCCGCTTATATTTGAGGTATTTTAACCGATTCTTTTTGTTTATATGAGAATAATAAATGCATTTTCTATTATAATATGACAATGAATATAAAAAAAATTGTAATTATCCAATTATTAACACTTATAATTCCAGCTATAGCTATTCCTGTCAATATTTCAGCCATTACTTCTGTTAATTCCAGTAAAATATCAGAATCACTCGCGCAAACGGCATTTTTATTGGTGAAAGACAGCAAATATAATGAAGCTAGAAAATATATACAAGAGAGCCTTTCTTACAGCAAAAACAATTCTCTCTCATATTATGTTTTAGGGATTTTAAGCGAAAAAGATAAAAGAATAAATGATGCGGTTGGTCATTACAAAAAATCAATATTATTAGATGAAGCCGCGTCGCTGGCATATTTCCCATTAGGTAAAATCTACTTGCAGCAAAAAAAGTTTGATTGGGCACAGTTCAATCTTGAAAAAGTAACGAAGACTGATAAAAATAACAAAGAAGCTTATTACTGCCTCGGAAATCTCTATGGAATGACTAATAAGGATAATGAAGCGATTGCTCTCTATAAGAAAGCACTTGAACTCGATCCGAACTATAAAGAAGTTCATGCTAAACTAGGTATCCTTTATAAAAACCGTAATAGTTATGATCGTGCAATTGAACATCTAGATAAATCAATTAAACTAGGAGTTAAAGAGCCGTCTGTCTACCTGAGTGCCGGTATAATGAAAGGTTTTCAGGGGAAATACGATGAAGAAATCAATCTGTATAAAAAGGTACTAGCTATTGATGATAGTGTTGCGAGTGCACATATGAACCTTGCAGTTGCATACCTCTCAAAAAATGAAAACCTAAAAGAGGCGATGAATGAATTATTTCTGGCTATTGATTTATGTCCAACGCTCAAGGAAGCGTATTATAATCTGGGCGTACTTTATGATAGACAGCAAGAATTTAAACTTGCTCAAAAAGCATTACTCAAAGCAATAGAATTAGATTCTAAATATACAGATGCCTATATAGCCGTCGCGGTTTCATTTACAAAAGTAAGTGACTATGTAAATGCAACTATCAGTTTTGATAAAGCCATGGAAATTGATCCGGACAGAGTCGAGTTATTGATTGATTATGCAGATATGCTGATAGGTTTGCATAAATATGATAGAGCCAGGGAGCTACTGATAAGAGCAATTCAGAACAAACCGGGATCGATTGAAGCTCATTTTAATTTAGGGATTCTTTATGGCTTACTGAATAATAATATATTGGCAAAAAAAGAGTTCTACAAAGTAATTAAGCTGGATGCGAGAAACTATGAAGCGTATAATTATCTTGGACTACTCTATAGTTATTCTTCCGATTTAAAAAGCGCGCAATATTATTATAATAAAGCGATTGCGATAAATCCCTTTTTTGAAGATGGATATTTTAACCTTGCAACGCTCTACGAACAACGAGGAAAATTAGGAGATGCTGTTAAATTATATTACAAAGTACTTGAGATAAACCCTAAATATGCTTATGCTCATAATAACTTAGGATATGTATATGAAAGGATGTCATACAGAGATCAAGCTGTTCAAGAATATCTCAAAGCTATTGCAATTGATCCGAAGCTAGTTCAAGCTTATTATAACTTAGGTAACATCTACGAAAAACAGCAAAAATATCTTGAAACAATAAAATATTATGAAAAAGTTTTAGAAATTGATCCATTTCATCGAGATGCTAAAAATAGAATTCAACTCGTAAAAAAATTGCTCGCTAAAAAGCACTGGATGTATTAAACAATTCTGGGTTTAATGCTTAAAATGTCTCACGCCAGTAAAGAGCATTGGGATCCCGTACTCGTTACATGCATCGATAGACTCCTGATCCCTTAATGAGCCGCCCGGTTGTATGATTGCCTTAATTCCAGCTTTATTTACTGTATCAACAGAATCTCTAAAAGGAAAGAATGCATCCGACGCCAGGACTGCTCCTGTGGCTTCGTCGCCAGCCTTTTTTAACGCGAGTTCTACAGCATCTACACGGCTCATTTGGCCAGCTCCAACCCCGACAGTTTTGCCGTCTTTTACGAGAAGAATTGCATTAGATCTTATATGTTTAACTATTTTCCAGGCAAATAGCATGTCTGCGACCATATGTTGTTCCGGATGAAGATGTGTTACGCATTTCATTTCATCAAAGGGAACCTCTTTTGTATCTTTTACTTGTACCAAAAGACCTCCGGTTACTCTCTTCACGTCGTTCTGCTGATCATGGTTGAAATAATCATCAAGCACAATAACTCTGATGTTTTTTTTCTCCTGTAAAATTAATAATGCTTCATCAGTATACCCGGGGGCAATCACTGCTTCGACAAATAATTTTGACATCTCTTGTGCTACTTCACTGTCTACTATTTTATTCAATCCGATGATACTTCCGAAGGCAGACTTGGGATCACATGACAACGCTTTGTTGTAGGCATCCAACAGATTATTACCAAGCGCAGTGCCGCAAGGATTGGTGTGTTTGATAATTGTTACGGCCGGCTTAGTAAACTCTTTAGCGATTGACCAGGCAGCATCAAGGTCAATAAAATTGTTAAAAGAAAGTTCTTTTCCGTGTAACTGTTTGATATTTCCAAGTCCATACTCTCCGGGGACTTTATAAAATATGGCTTTTTGATGAGGATTTTCACCGTATCTAAGGTCCTGTGCTTTGTCGAGAGGGAGTGTCTTTGTATTCATGAATGATTCTTTGTTGCTTCCGATCTTTTTAGCTAAATAATTAGAAATAATTGCGTCATATCTTGCAGTATGGGAGTATGCCTGTACTGCCAGATCTTCTTTCAGTTCCAAAGGAAGAGATCCTTGTGATCTAAGATTATCTAAAATTGCCGGGTAAAATCCCGGGTCGACAACAATAATAACGTCACGATAATTCTTTGCGGCAGATCTGACCATGGATGGCCCGCCGATATCGATATTTTCTATTACGTCATGAAGTTCGACCTCCGGTTTTGCAATTGTCGCTTCAAAAGGGTATAGGTTTACACAGACAAGATCAATAGGTTCAATTCCTAATTCTTTGATTTTAGCCATATGTTCGCTGTTGTCTCGTAGTGCAAGCAATCCGCCGTGAACTGCTGGGTGTAAGGTTTTAACTCTTCCATCCATAATTTCAGGGAAACCTGTAATATCACTTACATCTTTTACCGAAATCCCACTTTCTTTTAATGCTTTGGAGGTACCTCCGGTTGAAATAATTTCCCAGCCAAGATCCACAAGACCCCTGACAAAATCAACTATTCCGGTTTTGTCTGAAACACTTATTAATGCTCGCATTTAAATCCTCCTTCTGATATTTATCGATTTTAATTGTGTAGTTTGCTTTCGGTAATAAGTTTTATTGCACGCCAGTATATATCATGCTCTTCTTTTAGTATACGGAGCGAAAGCGTTTTTTCTGTATCGTTATCGAGCACTGGAACGGTCCTTTGCATAATAATAGGCCCGGAATCAAGTCCTGCATCAACATAATGTACAGTGCAGCCTGAGTATTTAACTCCATAGTCTAATGCTTGCTTTTGAGCATGAAGTCCGGGAAAAGAAGGTAAAAGGGAAGGGTGAATATTTAAAATTTTACCTTCGAATGTATCAACGAATTCTTTGCCTAAAATTCTCATATATCCGGCAAGAATGATGAGGTCAGTGTCATATTCATTAATCTTTGATATTAAAGCAATCTCGAATTGTTCTTTGGAGGAATAGCTTTTTCTGTTGCAGCATTCAGCCGGAATATTTTTGTTGTTAGCACTGGTAAGAGCCCCGGATTCCGGGTTATCACTGACAAGTACCTTTATTTCAGCATTGAGTTTTTCATTTTTAATGGCAGCATAGAGAGCTTCGAAGTTTGAGCCTCTACCGGAGGCCATGATTGCTAATTTTGTTGGCTCTACCTTGGTTTTTTTAAATAATTTCAACTACCTGATCTCCTGGAATAATTTCTCCTATGACAAAACCTTCCGGGATTCTACTGATCTCATCTTCCGGAATAATCATAACCATACCAATTCCCATATTAAACGCATGGTACATTTCTTTCTCTTCAACAAGGCCGGTTTCAACAATTTTTTGGAAGATTGCCGGTTTATCCCATGAATCCTTTTTTATCTGCGCATTACTGTTTTTCGGAAGGAGTCTGGCTACGTTCTCCGGTAATCCGCCGCCGGTTATATTTGCGATCCCGTTTACCGCAATATTTGCTTCCTTAAACTTCTTCATAACGTCGACATAAAGTCTCGTTGGAGTCAGCATTTCCTCTAAGATAGCGCGATCATCTTCAGGATTTCCTGTAATCAAAACTTTTCGGGCTAGAGAATATCCGTTTGAATGAAGGCCTGAGGAAGACAGACCAACAATTTTCTGACCGTTTGTGATTTTTGAGCCATCTATTATTTTTTCTCTATCAACTATGCCAACTGCGAATCCTGCCAGGTCATAATCTCCCGGAGAGTAAACATCGCCCATTTCAGCAGTTTCACCACCAAGCAGTGCGCATCCGCATTCCCTGCAACCATCGGCGATACCTTTAACAATATCTGCAATAATAGCAGGTTCAACCTTGTTACACGCAATATAATCAAGAAAAAAAAGCGGGTCAGCGCCGCAGCAAAGTATATCATTAACGCTCATGGCAACAAGATCGATGCCTATAGTGTCATGCTTACCTAGAAGTATCGATACTTTAACTTTAGTTCCGACACCATCAGTTCCGGAAACCAGTATCGGGTCATTATATTTTTTGAAATCCGGCTTAAAAAAACCGCCAAAAAAACCTATTTCTCCAATAACGCCTGGAGTGTACGTGCTTTTTACGAAATGTTTGATTCTGCGTACGACCTCGTATCCGGCTTCAACGTCGACTCCGGCTTGTTTGTATGTTATTTTTTCCATGACAGCTCCTTTGATAAAAGGTAAAAAGAAAATTTAATCAATCGGACTTAATTATCGTATAATTGCAATTACTTGTAAAGCAAAAATTAACGGATTGCATCGATTATTCAGGTTGATTTTGCTAAGTAATATAACAAAATTATGCAGATGTTTGTAAGTAGGGGTAACGGCATCTAAATAGAATTAGATTGTTCAAATTATCAAGACTGGATTATAATAATCATATTCGAGAACCAAAGGAAGCATAATGCCATATTTTTCAGTTATAATACCTACCTTTAATCGAAGAGATATATTAAAAGAAACTATCTTGTCGTTATCGAGCCAGACTTTTACTGATTTTGAGCTGATAATCGCTGATGACGGGTCATCTGATGGCACGGAAAAAATGGTTACCGAATTGAAAACCAGTTTTCCGGTTAGATATCAATGGCATAAAAATGCCGGCAGGTCAGCAGCTCGAAATATGGGGCTTAAAATGGCCAGGGGTAAAGTAGTTGTTTTTATCGATGATCATGTTTATTCGGACAGCCGCTTACTTGAAGAACATTATAATTTTCACCAAAAATATGGCGCAACAAAAATAAAGGTTATCCGCGGGTTTGCTCCTTTGGTCCGGGACAAATCCGAAATACCTGCCCAAGCTGCATATCAAGATATGGCTACCTTTAAGTTCAAAGGGGAAAATAATCCGTTTATATCCTTTTTTACCGGTAATGTTTCTATAGATAAAGAAGCTTTAGAAAAAGTCGGTGGGTTTGAGGAAGATTTCAAGGAATACGGGTTTCAGGATTCTGAACTTGGATATAGATTAGTTAAAGCCGGATACCATATCAAAGTTAATCCGAATGCGATTGTTTATGTTTTTTCCGCAAAATTAAGTTTTGAGAAACGGTGTGATAAGTCACGACAAGCAGGACATAGCGCAGTTGTGTTGCTTAAAAAGCATTTTTTCCTGGGAATTTATGTTGGAATCAATCCGTTCAACCTGTTTATGTTTATGCTGTTTTCTCTTAATAACCGCTATTTCCTGCACAAACTTTATTACAATAAATTAGACCTTCTGGAAAATGGTTCTAAAGAACATGAAAAAGTGCAATCACGAATACGATATTATTATTTCTTGTTTGGCATTTACGAAAAACTATTCAAAACTAAATCGTTACAGGAATATTATGCTCAGAAAAATCCCGGTTCTCCTTTATCATAACGTTGCACGTGAAAGTGCTGATAAGTGGACGATTACTTCGGAACACTTCGAATCTATATTGATATATTTTAAGAAATATGGGTTTGATACTATTTCTTGCCGTGAGCTTATTGATTTGCGCGATACTTTTGTCCCTAAAAAAGTCTCCATAACTTTCGATGACGGACATCAGGGAATATATACAGAAGCATTTCCTCTCCTAAAAAAATATGGCTTTATTGCGACGATATTTCTTACAACCTCCTTTATCAATAAATGCGAGGATAGTTTTGCCGGACTAACTTCAGGACAAATTCGAGAAATGGCTGATTATGGAATCGAAATCGGGTCCCACGGGGTTACTCATGTTAATTTGAGGAAGTTATCATTACAAGAGCAAACGATGGAAATTGTTAACAGCAAAGATTTCATGGAAAATACCTTCAATATCGGAATCAATACATTTTCTTATCCTCATGGTTGCTACGATGATAATTTGAAACGTATAATTACTCGTGCCGGTTATACGTCGGCGTTCTCTGTTTTTAAAGGATATAGTACCCGATCGTTTGATCAATACGCGTATGATCGATTGGAAACGAGTAACTGTTCCCATCCTTTACGAGGGTTAGAGTTCAGGATTAAGACTAATGGGTATTATCTGTTCTGAGCTGATGCTTTACACAAATTATTTGTTAAAGTATATTTAATTAATACACGCTACTATATATAAGATAGGTTCAATCATGAAATTACTTTTTGTATTCGGCACCAGGCCTGAAGCAATTAAAATGGCACCGGTAATTATAGAATTGAAGAAATATCCGGAAATATTTGATGTTAAAGTCTGTGTAACGGCGCAACATCGACAAATGCTGGACCAGGTGATGAATTGGTTCCACATCGCACCTGATTACGACCTGAATATTATGAAGCCCGGACAGGACCTCTACGATATTACCGCGAATGTTCTTGTCGAGATGAAATCTGTTTTACGAGAATCTGCGCCTGATCTTATCCTTGTTCAGGGAGATACGACAACCGTGATGGCAGCTTCAATAGCCGCATTCTATACTCAAATACCAATCGCCCATATCGAAGCCGGGCTCCGGACTAACAATTTATTGAGCCCATTTCCCGAAGAATTCAACCGCAGAGTAACGAGTATTATTACGAAATATCATTTTGCCCCGACTAAGACTGCCTGTCAAAACCTGCTCGATGAAAGAGTCTTCAACGATGATATCTATGTTACCGGAAACACGGTTATTGACGCATTAATGCTTTCAATGGAAAAAATTAAAGGTAATCTGGAAAAATACTATAAATTACCTCAATTTAAGGATATCGACTTCTCTAAGCAGATTGTTCTTATTACTGCGCATCGACGAGAAAACTTTGGGCAGGAATTCAAGAATATGTGCGGCGGGATAAAGAGTCTTGCGAATACTTATCCTGATATCGAATTCGTTTATCCGGTCCATTTAAATCCGAATGTCCAGACGCCGGTAAATGAAATACTTACCGGGATTCCAAACATTAAACTCATTACTCCTCTCGATTACGAGAACTTTGTATTTATGATGAGCAAGAGCAGAATCGTTCTTACTGATTCCGGGGGCGTACAGGAAGAAGCTCCCTCATTAGGAAAACCAGTGCTTGTCATGCGAAACAATACCGAAAGGCCGGAAGCTGTTACCGCTGGAACTGTTAAGCTAGTAGGCACAGACAACAACAAGATATTCAATGAAGTATCAAAGTTGATCGATGATCCGGTATACTATCAAAAAATGAGCACTGCTGTAAATCCATATGGCGATGGCAACGCATCTTCCAGGATAAAAGCTATACTCGCCGGAGAGCAGTTCGTTGAGTTTGGAAACAATTAAAATTATGGTAAAAGCCTTATCTAATGAGCAGATTAAAGCTAAAGTGATCGATATTATCAAAAAATACTGTCCTGAATGCCAGTTAATACTTATTGGGTCTCGAGCGAGAGGGGACAGTAATCCTCGATCGGATTTTGATTTTGTCATAAAAAAAACCTCGATACGACCAATTACGAAAAGTATAATTAAAGAAGAAGCAGATGCCTTGCCAACCCTTAAGATCATAGAAATAATCGATTATAATGATTTAGATGAGATGTTTAAAAAAAATGTTGATAGTGAAGGAATAGTGCTTTATGCAAACACCACATCAGATCCAGCTTGATAATTTTAAAAACTCTTTTGATAGATTAGTTGAGGTTTTAGAAAGAAACATCGAAGATGATGATATTGTCCTTGATGCAACGATCCAACGATTTGAGTTTACTTTTGAAAATTCCTGGAAAACTATCAAGCTAGTCCTAAAAGATCAAGGAATAGAGTGTTTATCCCCGAGAGAATGTATAAAACAAGCATTCAGATATGGCTGGATACTTGATGAAGATACCTTCCTGAATCTATTAGAAGCAAGAAATCTCACTTCTCATACTTATGCCAAACCGATAGCTTTAACCGTTTATCGCACCATTAAACAAAACGCTTCAGCATTCGAGTACCTTTATAAGAAAATACGAGAATTATATTTATAATGCCACTTTTGAGGAAGTAATAAATGGAAGAATACTTTGCACATGAATCAGCATATATCGATGAGCCGGTATCTATTGGCAAGGGAACCAAAATCTGGCATTTTTCCCATATTATGTCAGGTGCGCACATCGGAGAGAACTGCAATATAGGCCAGTCTGTTTATGTTGGTGGCAAGGCAAAAATCGGTAATGGAGTCAAAATACAGAATAATGTTTCGGTTTATGATGATGTAGAACTGGCTGATTATGTGTTTTGCGGACCTTCTATGGTATTCACGAACGACAGGAACCCGAGGTCCAAGTATCCGAAAACAGGTGCTTATGTTCCGACAAAGGTTGGGTACGGCGCATCCCTAGGTGCCAATTGCACAGTCGTATGCGGCAATAGTATCGGCAAATGGGCCTTTATTGGGGCCGGGTCGGTCATTACCAGGAATGTTCCTGATTTTGCTGTAGTGTATGGTAACCCGGCCAGGATCAAAGGGTGGATCTGCGAATGCGGAGAAATGCTCACCTTTGAGAACGGGAAATCCGAATGCAAAAAATGTAAAAGACTTTACACAAAGCAGAATGAAACTGTTACTGGTATATAATTATGTATGTTTATATGCGAATTTCGTGTTATTCTCAAAAGGAAATCGTTGTGATAATATGAATCCCGCATCTTCGATGGTTTAAAATTTATGAGGGGGTAGGATTATGAAAGAAATATACAACAAGTTAGTAAACAAAGACGCCAAATTAGCAGTAGTCGGCCTTGGTTATGTCGGTTTGCCTCTGGCAGTTGAATTCGGGAAAACCTTTGACACAATTGGATTTGATATTTCTGAAAAAAAAATTAACGAGTTAAAAAATAACAGTGATTCAACGAGAGAATTAACTGCTGAAGATTTGATGCTGACACACATTGATTATACAAATGAGGCCGCCAGGTTAAAAGAAGCTTCATTTATTGTAGTCGCTGTTCCAACACCTATCAATGAAAGTAAACAACCGGATTTAACTCCGGTAATTAAAGCTTCAACTACAATTGGCAAAAATCTAAGTAAAAACACAATAATAGTATACGAATCCACTGTTTATCCGGGAGTAACAGAAGATGAATGTGTGCCGATCCTTGAAAAAGAATCCGGGCTTAAATGCGGTATTGATTTTAAAGTAGGTTATTCACCTGAAAGAATTAATCCGGGAGACAAAGAACATACCGTTACCAAAATCCTGAAAGTAGTATCAGGGCAAGACGAAGAAACGCTCGATACCGTAGCTAACGTGTACGGCGCTATAATAACCGCAGGTATCTACCGTGCTGAGTCGATCAAAGTTGCTGAAGCTGCCAAGGTCATCGAAAATACTCAAAGAGACCTTAACATTGCCCTCATGAACGAACTTGCTATTATATTTAATAAAATGGGGATAAGTACCCGAGCAGTATTAGACGCTGCCGGAACTAAGTGGAATTTCATTAAAATGTGTCCCGGGCTCGTTGGCGGACACTGTATTGGTGTCGATCCGTATTATCTAACGCACAAAGCCGAAATGCTCGGATATCATCCGCAAGTCATCCTTTCAGGCAGAAAGATTAATGACAATATGGGCAAGTATGTTGCCGAGCAGACAGTTAAGCATCTTATCAAAGCAGGAAAGGCTGTAAAAGACTGCAAGGTGATGATTCTCGGCTTTACTTTTAAAGAAAATGTATCTGACATCAGAAACACCAGGGTTATTGATGTGATAAACGAGCTGGAAGAGTATGGAATAAATGTCTTTGTGCATGATCCACTGATTAACAAAGACGATTTAAAGCACGAGTATAATATTAGCTTATACGATTATGATGAGATTCCGGCGGTTGACGCAGCTATTCTTGCCGTTGCTCATGACAAATTCAGTTATTTAACGCCTGAAGTGTTAGGACAGAAGATAACAAACGGCAGTCACGCAAAAGTACTCATCGATGTAAAAGGATTCTATCGGAATCACCCGGGAATTAAGGATAATTATATTTATTGGAATTTGTAAAGGCGCGACTGTCGTTTACCCTCATCCAAGCCAACCGGCATTCCGCGGGAAAAAGTGTAGAATTTCTAATAGACTGTGTCAGCCGTGACCTTCTCCATGCAAAATGCACGTAGAAGGTTACCTGATAAACCTTCTACGCCAGGAACCCGCGTCTGCTTTTGCGTCATAGCCTAATAAATATTTATTAGACATATTTGTGAATTCGTTTTATTATATTTATGTTGTTTGACTTATTTTTTCAAAAACCTGTTAGTTAAGCTCATTTAATGAGGCAATAATCATATTTATTGATTATTGCAGCATATTAATTTATATCGTATTAGAGGTTTATATGGGATTAAATAAAGTTATTGTTTTTATCGTGATACTATTTATGACTACTGGTATAGCATATACCGCAGATTATTCGAAGGATGACCTGGAACTGCTCAAGCTAATGCAGGAAAAGCAAGGCAACAATGACATTAAAAGCCTTATAAGCAAATCCCAGAAAAACAATCAAAGGGCCACAATACAGAAAAAAGATGAAACAACAGACTCGGGTCCCTCGCCAATTGAAAGCGCCTACAAAACGAAATCGTCACTTGATGTTAATCAAGAAATAAAACAGTTTGGTTACGATTTTTTCAATCTCAATTATCAAGATCAGCAAGACTATACGAATATGCCGGTCGGGGCAGATTATATTCTAGGTATCGGTGATAGTTTAAATATATATATCTGGGGAAAAATTCAACAGAAGTTTTCTGTGGCTGTAGAAAAAGACGGGAGTATATTCCTTCCGAAATCCGGTAGGGTAAGTGTATTAGGTTTAACCCTGGCTAAGGCCAGGACCTTAATTCAAAAAAGTCTGTCGGAACAATTCGCTAATTTTGAAGTTAATGTTACTCTGGACCAATTACGGACAATTAATGTTTATGCCGCCGGAGAAGTTACCGCTCCGGGCGGATACCGGGTTACTTCCGTTGCCACTTTGTTTCATTTGCTTTATACGTCCGGCGGACCGACAAAGGTAGGCTCGCTTCGAAATATTCGATTAATCCGTAATAATGCTACGGTTGCTGTTATTGATCTCTATGATTATTTGCTATATGGCAAACAGTTTCGCCAGGTCCCTTTGAAAGAGGGCGATACCATTTTTGTCCCGGTAATCGGTCAAACGGTTGGAATAACCGGAAGCATCAAGAGACCTGCGGTTTATGAACTTAAAGGGAATGAGTCCCTCGCGGATATTATTCGATATTCCGGCGGAACGAATGCCTCTGCACATAATCAGAACATTCAATTAGAGCGTATTAATAATAATGGACAACGAGTCATTGCCGACGTTAAAAACGACAAAGCAAAACTCAGCATGAAAGTAAAAGACGGAGATTTGATTAAGGTTGCAGCTGTAGTTGCTGCCAAAAGAAAAGTGGTTAAGATCATCGGCAATATCAAACGTCCCGGAGAATACGCGCTGGAAGACGGCATGAGACTAGCAGATCTGGTTAAAAAAGCCGAAGGGATAATACCTCATACCTACATGTATAGAATTGAACTGGATAGAGTAGGTCCGGATTACGAATATTTAGTTAGTAATGATGAGAGTAATAAAAACCAGCCAAATAATGACGATAACATAACCAACAAGCTGGTTCCTTATAATTATGTCGATAAAACCGATAAAAAAGTCCATCGAATTATTCCGCTAAATCTAAGTAAGATCCTTAAATCAGATGCTAATGAAAACAAAAAACTCGAAGACGGGGATGTTATCAAGGTGTTTTCTGAAAAAGAAATGGACCCTGACGCTTCTGTCTACATCAATGGCATGGTACGCAATCCCGGTAGATATTCGATTTATGAAACTATGAAAGTAGTGGACCTGGTGTTTGCTGCCGGCGGGGCGAAACGAGGGGCTTATTTAGGCAGTATAGAGATTAACCGTGCCGGGACGGAAAAGCAGAGACGCATTATTAATGTCGATATCAAAAAAGCGATGAACAACCAATCCGACCCCTCCAATAATATAACGCTGTTACCTGACGATTATGTATATATTAAAGAGGACCTCGAATACAACCCGCAGAGAACGATTGTGCTTACCGGACAGTTAAAATACCCCGGAACATATATACTCCAAAAAAATGAAACATTGTCTTCAGTGCTTCTCAGGGCTGGCGGTTATCAATCAAATGCTTTTATTAATGGAGCTGTTTTTACCAGGAAAGCTCTCAAAAATAACGAAAAAGAAATTAATCAGAAATTTAGACAATTAGAAGAAAAAAGGTTATTGCAGAAGCAAGTTAATGCCGGATTGGATGTAAAACAGCCTGAAAAGAAAATAACTGATATGATAGGCACCGAAGAAAAAGGCCGAATTATTATTAATTTAAAACCTATTGATCAATTACATAGTTCTATTGATGATATAAGTCTTGAAGACGGCGATGAACTCTATATTCCGCTGACTCCTTCAACCGTCCAAATCCTTGGCGGGGTCTATAGCCCGGGAAGTGTTATTGTCCAACAAGATATGAAGATTGACTCTTACATGAAAAAAGTTGGTGGAGTTACTAAATACGCTGCGATTAATGAGATTTATGTAATTAAGGCAAATGGCGAGGTTGATACAGATAAAGAGTATACACCTCAAGTCGGTGATACCATTGTTGTTCCGGAAGAGATCAAAAAAGAATTTGATCTCTGGAAGACGATTGTTGATACGGTGGATGTTTTGTCGAAAGTCGCTTTGACGTATACGGTATTTAATAGCATTAAATAATAAGTGACGGAAATACAGTGACAAAATCTGATATTGATATATAAATGGCTTTAAGGAACTGAGTCTATTCATATACATATAGAATCAGCAGATTCATACGCCAAATTTTGGCTTGAACCAATACAATTATCAAAATCGGTAGGATATAATGCTGTTGAGCTTAATAAAATACGCAAAATTATTTTTCAAAATAATTTACTGCTAAAGGAGAAATGGAATGAGCATTTCAATCGCTAAGATATGGGAGCCTTTCGCTGAAAAAGTATGGTTTGATGATGTAAAATTATATATACAATTACTGGATGGCAGAGAATTATCTGTTCCACTGGAATGGTTTCCCCATTTGAGGGATGCTACTGTTGAGCAGAGAAATAACTGGCGTTTAATAGGACGAGGGCTTGGTATACATTGGGAAGAAATAGATGAGGATATTTCGGTAAGTGCACTGTTGACTGGAGTTTCTTAAAAACAGTGACTGGAAAAACGGTGACGAGTGACTATTAAGGATATTATTCAGGGTAGAGAAGGGTCAAAACCAAGAAATAAACAAATAGCAACTATTTAGGGTGCAGATACTTCCGGTGGGTATTCCCGCCTCTTTTCGCGGTAAACAGGATTATAGTTCTATGCAGAATAACTCTCCGCGTGCTTTCTCCAATTCTGGAGAAAACAAACAGAAAAACATTTTCAGGTGATAGAGATCAAGTCAGCGATGAACTCTCTTGCCTGGTTCTTATAGATAAAGATTACAGGTTTTTGTCTAACAAATTTCTTCCCTAATTGCTTAGCCCGTAGCTTATCCCAGACCATTTGTTCTGCGCGTGTCTGATTAGCTCTGAGATATCGTGCCTTCCTCGTTGCTGCTCCCTTCGGGTGGAAAGAGGCGGCTCACCCACCGAAAGTATCTGCACCCCTATTTTTAAGGAAGCTGGAATTATTGAAAAGTACGGTTCCGGTATTTGCAGATGCCACCCAGAAGACCACCCAGAAAGCATCGTTAGGAGAGAGGATTATTTCTATGATTGCAGACAATAAATCAATAACACAAAAAGAGCTGGCACTCAACCTATCTTTAAGTGTAAATACGGTAAAGGAATATATTACTAAATTAAAAAAGGAAAATAAGTTATTACGCATAGGTAGTGACAGAAATGGATATTGGGAAGTTGTTGAAGACAAAAAATGAGATGCAGCAAAAAATTATCAAACATATCCTTTCATGCATTAAATATATTGATAATTTGTCTAATTCAATAGATAATTATAAAGTCGATCAAAGAATCTTAATCGGACTAATAAAATATCTTAAAAAGTGCAAATTTATGCCTAGTAAAAAATTAATAGAGGAAATTGTAATAAGAATAAAAAACAGCGTAAAACCTGTAAGGATCATCCTGTTTGGCTCTTATGCCTCCGGTAATATTAAAGAAGATAGCGATGTTGATATCCTAGTAGTAATTGATACTGATAAAGAACCTCAAAACTATGAAGAGCGGTCTGAGAATTATTTAAAAATAAGTAGAGAATTAAAAGATATTCAAAAGAAAATAGCAATTGATCTTCTTGTCTATACCCAAAAAGAATTCGAGAAATTTAAAAGTATGGGAAGTATGTTTTCTAAACATATACTTAAAACTGGAAAAGATTTAGCATGAAATTGATAACTCAGGAATGGTTAAAGTCTGCAAAGCGCGATCTTGACGCGTCACCAATTCACGACTAACGGAGCAACAATGAATCATAAAGATATTGATGTATGGAAAAAGAGTTGAATATATGAGTGTACACAAAGTTTTCTGAAAGAATAAATATATGGTATTATAAGCCAGATGGATCATTCACGAATTGGACAATATCTGAATACAATTAACTTTTAGTATTTAGAAAGCAAAATAATCGAAAGTTGTAACGAAAAATGACCAGACAACAATACTTAGAAATTATTAAAAATAAAATAAAAAAATATAATGTGTTATCGGTATATATTTTTGGAAGTTATGCTAAAGGTACTGACCAGGAAAATAGTGATATAGATCTATTGATGATTCTGGATGATGACCAGCAGACGGAGCAGGTTGTTAACGCCTTGTCGATTGAGCTTTTCCCGAGAGAATATCCTATAGATATATTAGCATATACGAGGAATCAGATAAAAAGCAAACTTAAGTGGAATACTTTTTTTCAAAGCATTAAAAAAGAAGGAATACTCATATATGGACAAGATGTTATCCGAGTGGATTAAATTTCTGCAAAAGATTCATGGATTAACAAATATATTGGCCAGATGCAGATGATTGATTCATATTATCCTAGGTTGCGATATCCATCTGGAGATACATTTACACAAGCTGAGGCTGAAAAGTGCTATATATTAGCGAAAGAGGTATTTCAGGCAATATATGAAAGACTATCAGAATTAAGCAAAGCATGTAACGAGGAATGAATCATAAAGATCTGGATGTCTGGAAGTTAAGCATAGACTTAGTAACTGAAATTTATACTCTGACTAAGACTTTTCCAAAAGAGGAGATTCATGGGAGCAGTGAGCAACTTACCTTCCTAGCATGCAAGCTTGCGAATCACTTGGAAACAGGTTGATCTTTTGTTTAAATAAATAGATAATATTAACGTTGATCAACGCAATTGATATTTGTATTAATTAAATATTTTAAGAAGTGTAAATAATGGAATCAGAAAATAACAACAACACTAACAATCCCGGTTCACACCTGACAACTGAAGATTCGCTCTCTTCGTTTTCCGACTCGCGCATCAAAATAGATGATATTATCAGTAGCGTGGTCATGCGATTAAAGCAACTAAATCCATATAAAGTGATCCTTTTTGGTTCATATGCTTATGGTACGCCTAGCGAAGATAGTGATATAGATCTTTTGATTGTTACTAATGATGAGTTTTTTCCTGTTAACTATAAAGATAAAAGTAATTTATACTTAACTGTTTCCCGTTTATTTAGAGATATTGATTTACCAAAATCAGTTGATTTCATAGTCTATACTAAACCTATGTTCGAAAAATTCGTGCAATTAGGTTCGAGTTTTTCCAGAGAAGTTCTTCAAAAAGGACAGATTATTATATGAAGTTTATTGCAGGTGAATGGATTAGATCTGCTGATATTGACATGGAAGCTATTGAGGAGCTCAAGCACAAAGAAAATCTTACTCCTCTTGTTTCTTTCCATGCACAACAAGTTATCGAAAAAGTTTTTAAGGCAATATTAGAACAAAATGAAGTCCATGTACCTAGATCGCACAAATTAGCAGATTTATATAAAATTGTTTTAAAGTTCACATCGATAATTCTTGAACCTACAGAAAATGATGTGATGGATAAATTGGACCAATTGTATATTGAGACAAGATATCCAAGCGATTTAGGTCTAATGCCTCATGGCAGGCCATCGGTAGATGACGTAGAACAGTTTTATATTCTAGCAAAAAGAATATATACAGAAGTGGTTAATTGTTTAAACATGGGAACGGTGAGCAACTAACCTTCCTAGTCTGCTAGCTTGCGAATCACTTGGAACCAGGTTGATCTTTTAACTAATTCGATAGATAATATTAACCTTGGCGAAACGCAGTGATCCTCAGATTAATAAAATATCTTAAGAAGTGTAAATAATGGAATCAGAAAATAACAACAACAATAACAATCCCGGCTCACACCTGACAACTGAAGATTCGCTCTCTTCGTATTCAGACTCGCGCATCAAAATAGATGATATTATCAGTAGCGTGGTCATGCGATTAAAGCAACTAAATCCATATAAAGTGTTCCTTTTTGGTTCATATGCTTATGGCACGCCTGGAGAAGATAGTGATTTAGATTTATTAATAGTTACTAATGATAATTTTATTCCTAATAATTACAAAGAAAAATCTGATATATATTTACAATTCGCTGAGTGTCTCCGTGATGTAAAAAAAATTATACCTATTGATATAATAGTGCATACCCTGCCAATGCACGAAAAATTTAAACAGCTAGGCAGTTTTTTTTCAAAAGAAGTTATTGGTAAAGGTAGAGTTATATATGAAGGAAATAACAAAAGAGTGGCTTGAAAGAGCTACTGAAGATATAGAACTATTAAATATATATTTAATATCAAGTTTTTTATAAGTTTTCTAAAGATATATATAATCAAATATTAAATTTTTTAGGTGGTAGTGATAGAAAACTTTGACATTACCTTTATATTTGTCATCTCCTGAATCACTTGGAAACAGGTTGATCTTTTATCTAATTCGATAGATAATATTAACGTCGGCGAAACCAAGTGATCCTCAGATTAATAGAATATCTTAAGAGTGTAAATAATGGAAATAACGGAAATAGAAAATAATACTACCAATAAGAATGTCAACTCACGACTCACGACTGACAACGTTACTCATCAATCGTCACCCGTTACCCGTCATCCGTCACCGACCTATTACGATGACGAGATTGACCTCATAGAGTACATCAAAATAATCTGGAAATACAAATGGTTTATAATTCTGGTAACAGCTTTAGCCGTAATTGGTACTTATTTTTATACTAAAAGTTTGCCTAAGATATATTCTTCGACAGTAACCGTAATAATCCCGCAAGAAGAAGGCGGGGGTAGTAACCTTTCGGCTATGCTTGGTGGCATGGGATTTGGTAATCTGGTTGCTGGTAATTCTAATTCGGAGTTAATCGTGGAGGTGCTCAAGAGTCGACGGATGGCCGAGAAGATATCGAGACATTTTAATTTACCACGACATTATGATGGAGTTATTACGGCGCAGAAAATAGCCAAGATTGCTCCATCTCAAGCCTCAATGGTATTTGCAGTATTTATTAAAAAGAGATATATTGATCAGGATGGTAAACCCACTGTTGGCATTGATAATTCAAAAGATTCTTTTGTTATTAAACTTGATCCTCCATTAGATATATATCAGGATAAGTTGACCAAGTTGTATAAAAATGAACATAGGATTGATATGGAAATTAAAGCTGTGAATATGCTTATGAAGAATACCAAGATTGAGTCGACAAAGAGTGGGTTGATCAAGTTGACGGTAGAGGATACTACTCCTGCTATGACAGCAAGGATAGCTAATTATTATGTTTTGGCTATGGATGCTATGAATGATGAGTTGCAGATTACGACCAAGAAGCCGATGCTAAAGGTGTTGGATACTGCGATTGTACCGGAGAAGAAAGTGAGGCCAAAGACAGTGCAGAACGTTGCAATTGCACTAGTTATAGTTGGTTTCATGTCGATTTTTTTGAGTTTTTTTTCAGAATACATAAGAAAAATTAATTATAAATGATTCTTATAATTTTTTTACTCTAGAGTATTTGTTGAAGAAGATGGGTAATGATCAGAGATAAATAATATTGATCGAACTTAAGGTTTTGGTTGCGATTGATTCTCGTTATTATGGTCTGACTGAAATAAAAAACTTTTGAGAATTCCGCTATGCCAAAGTGAAGTTTGGTGAGAAATTGTCTGTAAAGTTTGAAGAGCTGGCGAAGATAACGATTGCAGATTACAGAAAAGTTGGTGTTAATATATGAATGTAGCTGTGTTAGGAGCGGGTATTTCTGGATTAACCATATCTCGCTTGCTGAAAAAAGATGGGCATGAGGTTGTAGTGTACGAAAAAGAAGACATACTGGGTGGAATTGCACGACCTCGCGTTGTAAATGGTATTCCATACCACACAGTTGGAGGACATTGTTTTAATTCTAATAACTCAAATGTATTGAATTATATTTTTTCGAAGATTCTACCTGAAGAGGAATGGAATCTATTAGATAGAACATCAAAAATATATTTAAATGGCAATTATATTTCTTATCCTATTGAGTTTTCTATTAAAGAAATAGCCTGCTTTGATAAAAAATTAGCATTTAACATGTTTAGAGATTTAATTTCTAATTCTGGGGTGCAAGCATCTAACTTATATGATTGGTTAATACAAACTTTTGGATTAACTTTAGCCAAGGAATACTTTATACCTTATAACAACAAAATATGGAGACGTGACTTGAAACAGGTTAGCCCAAGCTGGGTAATAGGAAAGCTACCTGTTCCAAATGCAGAAGAGGTGTTTGAATCCTTAATTATTAACAAAAAAGATAATATGCCGCACTCTACTTTTTATTATCCAAAATCTAATTCACAGAGTTTTTTTATTGATAAATTAGCGACCGATTTGACAGTCATTAAAAATTATACTATAGAAAAGATTGAAAAGCTTAATAATAAGTGGATATTAAATGGAGAAAAAGGATATGATATTATAATATCCACTATACCATTGAATGAATTGCCTTATCTCATAAAAGAAAGTCCAACAGAGATCATAAATGCTGCTAGTAAGCTTTGTTATAATCGTGTTTCAACTGTTTTGTGGGAGTCAGATATAACAGATCGTACGTGGACTTACTATCCTTCAGGTGAGTATTTATTCCATCGACAAATACATATTGGAAACTTTGTTACTCCAAATAAACCATATACAATAACTGAAGTAATGGGTGAAGTTGATTTTGATAAATACATTCGTAATTGTAAAAATTCATCATTTTTAATAAATCCTATCGACCATAACTTATCAAATCATGCTTATGTATTATTTGAAAAAGATACAATTACTAATAAGCAAATTATATTCAACTATCTGTCCAGCATTGGAATGTATACTCTAGGTCGGTTTGGTGAATGGGAGTATTACAATATGGATATCTGTATAGAAAAAGCAATTTGTTTATCAAAAAGAATCATGAAAGAGGGGGAGTATGAGCGTAAAATTTAATTATATAATAACCATACATAATAAGGAGAACATTTTAGAGAGAACTTTGGCGGGAGTCGAGGATTGTGCTGGTGATAATTCCGTAATTTATCCTGTACTCGATGGTTGTACTGATAGATCTGCCGAAATTGTAGAGCAATTTACTAAAAGAACCAAGAATAAAGTTATTATAACCGAAACCGCTGATCTTCATGAAATTAGATCTATTAATGCCGCTTTAAGGAAAATTACAGATGGTTATACAATATGCTTGCAGGATGATGTAATACTAAAAGAGCCAAATTTAGAATCTAAGGTTATTAATTTATATAATAAGCTAGGTAGTGATTTGGGGGTAATCTCTTTTTGCCGTGCTGCAGATATTAGAAAAACTCCAATCTTAAGACAAATAAGAAGATCTGGGTTAGTACCATTAATTGAAGAATGTAATCTTGTGCAAGTTATCAATGACTCCTGTTTGGGTGGGATAAAGATTCCGTATGAACAATTTGAATATAAAATGGTAGCAATCAAAAGTCCTGTCTGTATTCCTGAAACACTATTAAAACGAATAGGATTACTTGATGAGAATCTGGCTCCATATGGATATGACGATCATGAATATTGTATGAGAGCATTGCAGTTTGGATTTAAAAATGGTCTTTATCCTCTTCATTTCGATTCGGAATTAGAATGGGGTGGAACTCGAAATGATAAAGATTTTTCACAAAAAACAAAAAAAATTCATCTTCGTAATCACAGGTATATCTGGAAAAAACATGGTAGGTTTATTAGTAATTTTTGGAGAGACAAAGGCGATGCTTAATAATTTTTATGTTTATATTATTAATAAATTTTGGTCAGGGTTTTTTAATCATGCAGCTTTAGATGTTCTTGAAAAGAGAAAACGTTGGACGATAGATGCATTAATGAGAATTCCATCCGGGAAAACAATACTAGATGCCGGAGCAGGAACTGGAATGTTCAAGAGCTTCTGCAATCATTTAAAATATATAAGTCAAGACTTAGCTGAGTATGATGGAAGTGGTGACGGTCTAGGATTTCAGAGTGGAAACTGGGTAAATCTAAAACACGACATAGTGTCCGACATTTCCAGTATTCCTAGGCCAGATAATTCGTTTGATGTTATTTTATGTACAGAAGTGTTAGAACATGTTGTTGAGCCCGTAAAAGCTATCGTAGAATTTTCACGTTTACTTCGATCTGATGGAATATTAATATTAACCGTACCTTTTTGTTGTATCGCGCATCAAACACCGTATTTTTATAGTTCAGGATATAGTAAGTATTACTATCAAAGTGTTTTGCCAGATAATGGATTCGATATAATTGAGTTAACCTCATTAGGTAATTATTTTGATAAATTTATTGAAAGCTTTTCTTTAACCTATCAGGAAGTTAAACGTTCATGCAAGACTAATGTTATTGAACGTATACTTTACCTGTTTTTCTCTTCAATATTACTTATTCTTCTTAAAAAATGGGTGATTAAAGGTGATCAATCAGTAGACGTACTAACTCAAGGAATATGTATAGTAGCAAAAAAGAAAGGATTATAACTTGAAACGGTCAGAAGTATTAGAAAAAATATTTATTAAACCTACAGACATAGTTCTCGAAATCGGCCCTGGAAATATGCCATACCATAGATCCGATATTTTCCTTGAGAAAGATATATATAATAACTCTGAAAGAGCTGGTGATCTGAAGTTAACAAGACCTACGATAGTCGGAGATGCACATAATATCCCACTAAAAGATAAATCAATTGATTATATTTTCTGTGCACAAGTTCTAGAACATTCTGATGATCCTGAATGTATGTTAAAAGAATTAATGCGAGTTGGGAAAAAGGGTTATATAGAAACTCCTAATTCCTACAGGGAAATGATGTTCGGATGGCCGTTTCACAAATGGATCGTTGAGCTCGAAGAGAATAAGCTGGTACTATATCGAAACAAACTGCCTCAATACTTTGGTAGATTATTTCATGATCTACAGGATAGTGAATACTCGTTTCAACTTTTCATTAATGAACATTTTGAAAAATTTAATACAATTTTTGAATGGGAAGATAGTATCATTTATGAAATTAAGGATTATGAAGATCTAATAAACAAATATCAATCTGAGGAAACGTATTATATAAAACATGATTCACGGAATAGTGCTGTTAATTATGATGGCATACTCACGATTGGTCTTTTTTTACAATGTATACCATTCTTAAGAAAATGGTTACCACGATTATTTCTACTGAAAAGTCTACTACAACGGCGTTTTAAAAAAAGAGTTGTCCTATCACCTGAAGCTATTGTTGATAGGATGAGATGTCATAATTGCGGAGATTATTTCCGGACTGAAAGCACCGGGCATAAATATATATGTAAATCATGCGATAACAATCTTACCGTCAATGGTTTACTAATAAATAATAGTTCCTCTAATGGAGAGTAAACTTCAAGTCAGAATACTTCCAGAATATCCTTTTGGATTGGCATACGGTGGGTTAGAGATGCAATGCCAAAGGACTCTTAATGAATTAGCTAAAATTGCGCCTGGTATTAAGTATTTGGACTATTTCTCCAGAGCGGATAATTTTGATTTGCTTCATATCTTCGGTAATCCTCCAGGTCTTTATGAGGCCTGCTATTACGCGCATTCACATAAAAAAATTGTTATTAGTGCAGTTTGTGGTGCTATGAATATATCATTAACCAGAGCAACGTATTACAAAATTTTTTCTAAAGCATTAAATTTGCTAAATCAGCGTAATGATTATGAACGTTTGAGATATATGTTTCAGTCAGCTTCACATATTATTTGCCTAAATTCCCTCGAAAAACAGTATATTCAAAATTATTATGATATCAACTCAACAAAAATTTCAATAATACCGAATGGTGTAGAGAAGGCTTTTTTCTTTGCAACTAGCGATTTGTTTATTAAACGCTATGGTATCAACGATTTTGTTCTATATTCAGGCAACATTGTTAAGCGGAAGAACCCTTTACTATTAGCTAAAGTACTATCAGATATGAATATTAAAGGTGTTTTTATCGGGGGTGTAGTTGGCGACGAACCTGAATATGTTAAGCAATTTGAGGAAATTGTTAATGCATCTCCAAACCTCCTCTGGGTTAAGGGGCTTGCTTCTTCTGATCCTCTTCTTGCCAGCGCATACGCTGCATCGAAAGTAGTATGTTTGCCGAGTATTGCGGAAACTCAACCTCAAGTTGCACTCGAAGCTATGGCTCTTGGTAAACCTGTGATTCTTGCTGATATGCCATATGCATACCAGGAACCATTCACTGATGTACTTAGATGCTCTATTGACGGCAGGGATTCTCTTGTCGACTGTATCCATTGTGCGCTTGATAATCCTGAAGTCCATACCCATCCTTTGTCTGATATCTATAAATGGGAAAATATTGCTAAGTCTATTGTTGATATATATAAAAGGTTAGATCGCGATCACTAATGAAACTAGATAACAGAAAAAAAATGTTTATTTATTCAAATATAGCAAGCTATATGTCATTGGTGGTGACCATGATGTCAGGATTGATATCTGTCAAAGTAGCCCTTGGCTATCTTGGCCCAACTGTTTACGGTATTTGGCTCACGATCAATTCGATAGTAGTGTATTTTCAACTGGCTGACCTTGGTATCCCATTGTCCACAATGAATTATGTTGCACAAGCAGACTGTATTTCGAAAAAAAAACAGATAGTCAGAAAATCTTTAATTCTTGTGACATTATTAGGATTACTTGCCTTAGCAGCAGTTTATTCTTTTAATTTTTTGTTCCCGCCCTGGGCTTTTATATTAGGGGATGTACCTCAGGAGCTTAAAATGGATGCTGGTCAGGCGTTATTATTGACTGTGACTCTCTTTTTAGTAAAATTACCTTTTACTGTTTTTAGTTTTGTATTTTCAGGCTTTCAAAAAATATATTGGACTAAGATTTATGGCGCGCTTACTGCCTTAGGTGCGCTGTTTGCTCTTTGTTTTTCTCGTTTTATTGGTGGAAATCTGATAGATCTTGCCATGATCAGCGGAATTATCAGTTTGCTAATCGGGTTGATGAGTGGGATGCATTTATTGATCTTTTTTACAAAGGCAGAACTGTCGGAATCCGGGCAATCCTTCGCTTTAACCACTGACAAATTTCCGTATAGAAACTTTCTCTCTAATGGTATCAGATTTCTTTGTTTGCAATTAGGCGCTATGATCGTTCTTAATACTGATAATATAATAATAAGCCAATATCTCGGGCCAGGGCCTGTTCCTATATATGCAGTTGCATTTAAGGTGTTTTATATGGCAATTACCTTTATAGGCATTGTAGCTAATGTACTCTGGCCAATGTACTCTAAAGCGGTTGGAAACAAGAATTGGCCATGGATACAGCAGGTTTATAGTCTGAATCTACTAACATCTGTGTTATTTGGTGGAGCAATATGGGTTGGTGGTGTGCTGTTTTACAAAGACTTAATTGAATTATGGCTTGGCTCAGATATGTATGGAGGACTATTACTTGTTTTTTCTTTAGGGGGATACGTGTATATGGCTACTATTGCAGGCTGCAACACAAGTCTTCTTAATGCTTTAAATCCTACTAATACACAGGTATTTATTTATTTGCTTGATCCTATATTAAATCTTCTGCTTTCAATAACGTTAATTAAATATTTTGGCATATCAGGCGTTGCCTTGGGCACTCTTCTGTCAATTATAATTGTACATTCAGTATTGCCTATAAAATATATTCACCATAGAAGTGAAGGGAACCTCAATGTGGAATATAAACAGGTGTTGCTTCAGTTTCTAATGCATTTGTTACCATTTTTAGTGATATCTGTATTAATCAATTTATTTTTTGATACTGGGTTTACTCGGTTTTTCTTATCCATTGCCATATTTGGATTGTATCTGATTATGTCCATCAAATATATCCCAAAAGAAATAAAGGATTATGCAAAAAAAATCAGATTATGGGGGATGAGCCTATATGAATAATCAACCACTTGTTACCATAATTACCCCGTCACTAAATCAGTCGCAATATATTGAGGATACAATTAAATCAGTTTTATCTCAATCTTATCCGAATATCGAGTATATAGTGATGGATGGTGGTTCAATAGATGGAACGATTGAGGTAATCAAGAAGTATGAATCAAAAATATCTCACTGGGAAAGTGTTAGTGACAAGGGCCAGACCAATGCCATCAACAAAGGATTAAAGATTGCACGAGGAAAATATTGGGGATGGCTTAATTCTGATGATTATCTGGCACCGGATGTCGTTGAACGGGTTGTTGCTGCGTTTGAGAGTGATCTAGAGACTGGAACGGTTTACGGTAAGATCAATATTATAGATAGTGCAGGTAATTTAATTGAACAGAGAAGTAATAATGGCATAGTAACTTATGAAGGACTGTTAAACGGTAGCAGTAATGTAGTGCAGATAGGGGCTTTTCACCGATTAGATTTGATAAAGAAGTATGGTTACTTAAGTGAGGAATATAATTATTGCATGGATTATGATCTCTGGCTGCGTCTTGCAAAGTGTTCTGGGGTCAAGAACTTAGGGATTCTAGTAGGTTATCACAGATTTCATGATAGCTGTAAATCAATAAAGGAATTTCACAAGTTCATTCCCGAAATCAAGTTAATCAGGAAACACAATCATGGAAAGATTATTTGTCAGAAAAATTATAATTTATGGCGTATACAACTTGGAATTTTGAGAAGAAAGCTCTTAGGGATCATTACTAAATAAATGTACAAAATTAGTAAGCTTACAGATTTTTTAGCATTAGTCGGATTGTTTTGTGGAGGTTTATATACTCTCGGAGGTGTACTTCCATTTGCGGTGACCCAAGTTGTTATAATAATGCTATTTATTCTCATTTTGACAAAAAACTTACTGCTAAATAAAGTTATTTTGAGCAAATTCCTTACATTCGTGCTGGGCGTAGTTGTTATTACAAGTTTTTGTTTTAATCACCAATATTTCGATAACGAAAGCCTGCAATCTTTAATTGGCTTGGTCATATACTTTTCCGCTTACTACTGGTATGTGCAGGATAACAAAGATAACCTGTTAAGACTGGTGAGATCATATATATTCTTCTGTACTGCAATTTCAGTGATTGGGTTCATTCAGGAATTTGGATGGTTAACCGGAATAGAATATTTGTACGATTTTAGTCATTACGCAGTAGAAGTAAATAATATAACTACATCAGGCATGTTCTTACGGATTTATTCGATAACTTCTGAGCCTGCTCATTTGGCTTTTGTTTTGCTTCCTGCAGTATATTTTTCTCTATTACGGTTCATAAACAAGAGTAATGAAGTTGCGCAGTTTATATCAAAACCAGTCGCCATAATTAATATTGCAGCTATGCTTATGACTTTTTCTCTCGTTGGGTATCTATCTATTGTAATTATCGTTGCTTTTATACTGACTGCAACTCGTGTCGGATTCCTTAAGAGTCTGATAACCGTAGTAATAGGCATCGCTGTAGTTATTTCGAGTTATATGTATATCCCTAACATAAACCTGAAGGTTGCATCACTGTTCGTTGATCGTCAGAATCTAGTAACATCGTCAAATCTCTCTTCTTTTGCCTTGATTTCGAACATGCTAGTGGCAAAAGATTCATTTATAGACAGTCCATTGTCTGGTACTGGTATTAATACACATCGCTACAGTTATGACAAATATATTGGAAAGTACTTTAGAAACATACTGTTTGAACTCAATAAAACCGGTGATGCATCAATGTATATACGAATACCTTCGGAGCTAGGAATTATAGGGATATTTCTGGTTCTTTTTCTATTTATTAGATTTAAAATCAAGTTTAAGCTGAACAGTTATTGTAATTTGCAATTATATTTTATAAACCAAATGGCGCTAATTTCTATTCTTGCAGGAGCGATACGAAACGGGAATTATCTTGATCCCTTATTTGTATTTTTAATTGCACTCTATATATACTCCTATAATACAAACAAATATCAATTAAAGCGTCAGATTTCTGTATGCGCAGGAATAAAACAATGAATATCCTTGTTATTACCAGATGGCATCCGAATTCTGCGGAACCAGTAAAATGTACTTTTGTTAAGGAGTTGCACTCTCATTATTCAAAAATGTTGCCGAATGATAACATAACGGTTATTAGTCCGATCCCTTACTATCCTTCCATCTTGTCACGTTTTCTTAAAACAAAATACGATAAATTTCTCTCCGTTAATGACCTGCAAATGGATGCATATCCCATATTATTCCCTCGTTATTTTAAAATACCGGGGAAAATGTTTGCGGCATACGAATGGTATTCATATTATTTATCATTAAAAAGATCTATATCTAAGCTATCATCCTCGTTTGATATTGTGCATACTCATGGTCTTGTGCCTGACGGTTTAGTAGGGAGGCAGATTGCAAAGGATTTGCGCGTTCCTCTGGTTTCACACGCTCACGATGGAGGTATTGATCATTTTTCAGTTCCTGAGATGAGACTAGCGAAAAAGGTGTGTCAGGATGCTGATGCAATCATTGCAGTTAGTGACAGACAAAAAATGATTATTGAGCAATATTTGAGTGCTGACCCGGACAAAGTAATTACTATTAATAATGGTATAGACTCAAGAAAGTTCTGTGTTCTTGAGTCTATGAACAACACGAAGAAGTATTTTCGGCTATTGTCTGTTGGTAACTTAAATTATGGAAAAGGATTTGATATCCTATTGGGAGCCATATACTTACTACAACAAAATAGCCTTGATATTTCTCTTACAGTTGTTGGTGAAGGTGTTGAGAGAGATAGTTTGAACAAGCTAATAGATTCATATCAGCTTATTAATGTTAAGTTTTTGGGAGCTATACCGAATAATAAACTTCCTCAGATTTATAATCAGCATGATGCTTTTATTTTATCAACTCGAAGTGAGACTTTTGGAATAGTATTTATTGAAGCTCTAGCATGCGGTCTTCCTGTTGTTGCTCCTAGAATTGCTCCGCTAACCGATATTCTACCTGAAGAGTTTTGCATATTTGCTGACCCAGAAAGCTCCTCATCATTTGCAGAAGCAATAATAATAATTAAAGAAAAACGCTGGGAAAAGAATAGAATTGCTGAAAGTGTTAGCAAATATTCTTTACAGAATAGTGCTCGAGAACTTAGGCGAGTCTATGAAAAAGTATTAAGTTATCGTACCAGCTAGGTTGGATATTGTTCGTGTGCCAGGTAGTTGTGGGTGCAGATACTTTCGGTGGGTTAAGCGACTTTTAAGTAATTATCGACGACATAATCCCATTCATTAGATAAATAACGAGCTCGAAGAGCAACAATGCTTTGAATATTGTCTTTCCCCCAACGCAT
>Ga0209000_1000209_pt1 | contig 71318 bp, 64 predicted proteins | sample RifGroD2_FD_183998 | JGI IMG/M metagenome (GOLD analysis project Ga0209000, IMG submission 183998) | Groundwater microbial communities from Rifle, Colorado, USA - Groundwater D2 (SPAdes) (version 2) | ecosystem: Environmental > Aquatic > Deep subsurface > Groundwater | place: Rifle, Colorado... | reverse complement strand
TTGGAATGAAGTTAAATCCAAAGTTTATGATGTACTTGAAAATAGTAAGATTTAAAACTATAAAGAAGTTTAAATTTTACCATTGTTTAGATCAATAAAGAATTTTTGAACGGATGACTTGTAGGAGCTCTTTGCAAGCATAGTGGAGTTTGAAGATAAGCCAAATATAAAGGGGAAGCTAAGTTTTGGAATTATGAGATATGAGGGAGAGTGACACAAGTGGAAATAAGGGATTTATATGATGAAAACAAGGTACTAACAGGTGAGATGATACAAAAAGGCGAGTCAGTGCCACAAGGGAGATATTATATTACAGTGGTAGTGTTGATACAAAACTCTAAAGGAGAATTTCTACTTGAAAAGTGCTCAGAATCCAAAGGTGGTAGGTGGAGCCTAGTCGGCGGACACCCCAAGAGTGGTGAGTCGAGTTTAGATGGAATCGTTATGGAGATAAAAGAAGAACTCGGGGTGGATGCACCTAGAGAAAACATTGAATTGTTCAAAACTATAAAAACAGAAGATGACTTTGTGGATTTATATTATACCAAGGCAGATATAAACATAGTCAATGTCGTGATACAAGAGGAAGAAGTCGAGACAGCTAAATGGGCAAGTAAGGATGAGATAGAACAGTTGATAGTAAAGGGCGTATTCTTAACGCCACATGTGGAGTTTTGGAAAATGTACCTAAGCAGAACAGACTGATAAATAAGTTTAGCAAGAAAAATGTACAAAGGCAGGCAAAGGTGTAAAAGAAATACTAACATAAACTTGGGGAGAAAATCATGCCTCACAAGGTGTATTTGCTAAATGTGGATTTGAAGTAATTGGAATTATTGAAGATGATAGAATTAATGGTGATAGTACTGTTAAATTAAAACTAGAGATATAAAGAGACGGGAGTTGATCATATGACTACATTATATATGTTATGTGGTCAATTTTAGTATATCATACACAACAAATGAGACTACTTTTTGATTTTCACATATTTCGAGTTGATAAACAACAACACAACAATATTATTAATAAAAAAGGTTATACTAAAATAAGATAGAAACAATAAAAAGAGGGGGTATTTTAGTGGATATAAAAAATGTAAATGAGTTTATAGAGTATAGCGATAAGAGTTTTATTAAAAAAGTAATATTCTCAACAAAAGAGCAATTATGCTTTGTACTTAACTTTAAACAGGGGCAATCATTACCAACACATAAACATGAAAACTCTTCACTGGTTTTGACTGTGCTTTCAGGAGCTGGAAATATAAAGATTAACGATAATGTACAATCAATGGAACAGGGCTCAGTAGTAATGGCAACTGGGCAAGATGATTTTGGGATTCCGAATGTAACAGAAGATATGTCGATTTTAGTAACGATTAGTCCTAATCCAGCGAACCATATGTATTCACAAAATATTGAAGGATAGATAATAGATAGAAGCTAGACGAAAGAAGGGGGAGAAAAAATCGTACTGACAATCAATATTGATTGGAGCTTCGAATGGTTGGTCGGCTTGATTAATAGGCACTGATGGGGTAGATGTTCTAGGTTGGGATTATATTGAAACTTCAATAAAACTAATACGATTACTAGAGTACTAGAAACTCGTCATGTAAAACCTGAAAATGAAGCAACGAAATAATTTGAAGTAACTCGCAGAGCGTGATGTTCTATTTGATTGTTTATATAGAGAAAACCAAAGAGAAAAAGTGATACCATTTAATGTGTTGAGAAAATAGAAGAGAAATTAGTAAGGCTAAAAAATCCTATCAAATTAGATTAAAATTTGATAGGATTTTTAGTTTTTGATTAAATTTGGATTTAAAGTATAATTGCATAGTCAATATAAAATTTTATCTGAAATTTATTTAAAACGGTATAATAAAAAGTGAAATTATGGTATAATTTCATTAAAAAGTAATAAGTAATGTGACTTGCAAAGAGAGGTGTAGATAATGGATGCTAATAAACTAAGATGTGCATGTTTTAATTCTTGGAGTGATGATACTTGCTTTTTAGGCTGCAGGGATGAATGGAACAACGAAAACAGATATTTGGGACAATGTGCGATTACTGCACTGATTCTACAAGATTGCTTAGGCGGTAAAATAAAAAAATGTGAAGTTGAAAATTCTGATATAACCCACTATTATAATGAGGTAGATGGTAAGGAGCTAGACTTTACGATAGAGCAGTTTCAAAATGGAGAAAAACTGATAAAAGAAAGATATAAAACTAGAGATGAAATGCTAGCATCAAAGCATACGAAACAAAGATATGAGCTATTGAAACAAAGAGTGAACAAATTCTTAAAAGAAATGAATGATACTGATCTAGAAATAAAAGATTGTAATAAGTGTACGGGTTTAGTTGAGAAGTTTGACCACAGTACAACTGTGCATTATGGTAAGGATACGAAAATCGTTATAGTGGGTGAGGCACCTGCAAATAACGGATGGCGCAAGAGCGGTAGATGTTGGTATGGGGCTGATGGAAAAATTACGGGATCAGGAAAGGTAATGCATAAATTACTTGATGCGATGTATCTAAAACTGGAAGATATCACATTTATTGAAGCAGTGAAATGCTACCCGACTGATCGCAAGCATCTAGCAGATTGTAAGAAAAATTGCTATGAATATTTGCTTAGACAGCTAGAAATACTCAAGCCACAAGTGGTTTTAACACTTGGAGATATGGCAACAAAAAGTCTTATGACAAGCCTTAAATACAATAACTTTAAAGAAGTGGTTGGAGTTGTACATAAAATAGTGATTGTCGAAAATGAGATAAATGTAATACCAATTTATCACCCATCCCCGATTTCACCACTAGGGTATAAGGGGAATGAGCCCATATTTGAGAGTGTTAGGAAATACATATAGCTTATAAGGATGTGGAAAAATGAAAACACTAACAATAAAACAACCATATGCAAGCCTAATCATCAAAGGCTATAAAGAATATGAGTTTCGTACATGGTCTGTTAAATATCGTGGAGAGTTTTTTATTCACGCAGGACAAAGTGTTGATAAAAAGGCACTCGAAACTAGGTTTAAGGGATATGACTTAGGCGATATGCCTACTGGAGTAATACTTGGGAAGGCGACATTAACGGATTGTGTGAAGATTACACCTGATATTGGGAAAAATTTGAATAAGAAAGATAGAAATGTGTATGGAGCATGGCTAGCCGAATATGATGGTTTTGGTTTTAAACTAGAAGATGTAGTGGAATTTATAGATAAGCCAAAGGTAAAAGGAAAGCTTAGCTTTTGGGAATATGAATTGACTAAGGAGGAGAAAGTATGAAACATACCATGAAATTATTATCAGAGCCATTTGATGAAATTGTTGCAGGTGTAAAAGATATAGAATATAGAGTAAATGACGAAAAGAGGCAAAAAATAAGTGTAGGCGATGTAATTGAATTCTTTAAATTACCAGACTTAAAAGAGTCACTCGAAGTAAGAGTTACAGAGCGATGGGAATATAAGAATTTTCTAGAAATGTTTACGGATTTATTCGAACTTTTCAAAGATGAGTATTGCAGTCCTCAAGAAGTAGCAGAGGCGATGTATGAAGTCTATACAAAAGAAGATGAAGAACTTTATGGAGGGCTAGCGATTAAGTTTGAGTGAAAGTGTAATATGTCGGTATAAGGAGAAAATTAAAATGATTACAAAAAAAGCAGGTACAATATTAGTAAATATTAAGGATAAAAAAGTAGGATTAGTTTATAGGAAAAAACATAAAGATTATTCTTTTCCAAAGGGACATCTTGAAAATGGTGAAACTTTAGAAGAATGTGCTGTAAGAGAAACGGAAGAAGAAACAGGACGTAAATGTCATATTATTTCTTCAGAAGTATTAAGAGTCATGGAATATGTTGATTCAGTAGGTGATGAAACAGAAACATATATGTATTTAGCAGTTGATGATGGTCCAAGTTCTGAAACATTTGCCCCAGAAGATGTTGAACAAACGGTATGGAAATTCTTAGAAGATGTAGAAGATACATTATCATACCCAAATCTTAAAGAATTTTGGAATGAAGTTAAATCCAAAGTTTATGATGTACTTGAAAATAGTAAGATTTAAAACTATAAAGAAGTTTAAATTTTACCATTGTTTAGATCAATAAAGAATTTTTGAACGGATGACTTGTAGGAGTTCTTTGCAAGCATAGTGGAGTTTGAAAATAAGCCAAAGGTAAGTTTAGCAAGAAAGATTATTTTAAGATATACGGATATGCAAACGGTGAGCATAAAATCATTTCATTCATATCTATTTTTGAAGGAGCTGACTCAATAGATATAGGGCCGATATATGTTAGCAAAGACTATAGAGGTATGAAACTAGGGAATTAATATACAATAATAAGACTTTTAATGATATACAAAGTCACAAGAAGATATAAGTGACATGCCATCCAGGCTAATAGTAACAGGATTGGGCGAAGGATGCATTTGTAACATGTGTTGATAGAGGAATAGTAAAAGGTGATCAAGAAACAAAACTAAATCCAAACGATTATATATCGAGAGCAGAAGTAGCTGCACTGGTGAGAAGAATGTTGAAAGTATCGGGATTGATAGAAAAATGAGTACAATAAGCCTCTAGATAAACCTAGAGGCTTATGTTGTGTTAAGAAATCTAGAATAACAAGACTGAAAGAACTCTATCAAAGGAGTTCTAAACTTGTAAACGGAAAAGAGTTTCAAATTAAATTTGTTAATTAAATATTGACAAAATAATATTAAAGTTTATAATATAAAATGTGAGTTAATAGAGAAAAGTGTGAATGTTTAGTTCGAAAAATTATGGAAATTAGAAAAGAGGTGAAACAAGGTAATGAGTCCTAAGAAAAAAAGACAACTGATTATGTTCAATGGAGTTATTGTCTTAATAAACATATTATTGTTTTCAAATGCTTTTTTAGGTTTTGCTTTATTTACAGGAACAGCTCTTACTATTAGTGTAGCGTGGATGTCTATTTTGGGGAGCGTATTTGCTTTTATTAGGGTGAATTCTCTCATATTTAAGAAAGATGAAACAAGACTGCTTACGAAAGGCATTCAATCATTAGAGGACTGTATTTCTGTTTTTGAGGAAGTAATCCACAACGGCGATGTTTTTGATGAAAACATTCAAAAAAACATAGAGCAGATAAAACGGTTTAGGAGAAAACACGAAACTATCAAAGATATATTACTACAAAAATTTTCTGCCGATGAGATGAGTTTCCAAAAATTCAATGATGTACTGCATGAAGTGGAAAAGATTATTTATCTAAATGTGCGGAGTATTCTCAATAAAATCTCAGCATTTGATATAGAAGAATATGAGGAAATGCAGCGTTATGAATTCAAAGGGGATGAGTTCTCACAAGAAAAAAAGGATATATACAATGAATACATTGAATTTGTAAATAGTGCTACCAATACTAACGAAGATATTTTATTAAAATTAGATAAAATGCTTTTGGAAATTTCACGTTACAATAGTTTGGAAGACGGCGATATTAAAAAACTTCCAGCTATTATAGAAATGGACGAGTTGATAAAAAATGCAAATCTTTACAAATAGTAGCAACTTAAATACAATATTCGAGAGGAAAATAAAAGGAAAGGAAAAATATAATGTAAGTTCATGTAAATACCTCTCATTTGAACTTAATTACATTATACAAGGATGAAAAATGAAAATTTTTGAAAACAATTTTATAAAACTCACAGCGATTGCTCTTGTAGTTTTCGGTTTGATTTTTGGTTTTGTTTCTGTTACGCAAAACTGGGGGAAAACAAAAGATGTGGTAAACACAGAAGCTTCATTTAAAAAGCTGAATAACTTATATAGCAAACTTAATGTTAATAAGCTTACTCCAAAAAAAGATATGGAGTTTTCACTAGATGAGGCGTCATCTGCAGTTCTGCCTGACTTAGCAGAATACCCTTTTGTTGTTAATCCAACAACAGATAACTTCCTTACAATTTATTCATCTCCTGAAAAAGCAGGTGTGAATTATGAAAGTTGGTTAGCTGATGTTGCAAATAAATTTAACCAAAGTGGCGTTACAGCTGATGGTATACCTGTATCTGTTGGAATTCGCAGTGTTTCGAGTGGATTAGCTGCTGATTTTATATCCTCTGGGAAATACATACCTGATGTTTTTGCTCCTTCAAACGAACTTTGGGGAGATATACTTATAAGTAAAGGTGTAAAAGTTAATTTGATTGAAAAACGCATTGCTGGAAATGTTGCAGGTGTTGTTTTGTCAAAGAGAAAGAATGATGAGTTGGCTAAAGAGTATGGTTCTGTTGATAGCAAAGTTATAGTAGATAGTGTGTCAAATGGCAAACTTGACATAGCTTATACTGATCCTTATGCAAGTTCATCAGGCCTAAATTTCCTTTTGGCGACGCTTTATACTTTTGACTCTGCAAATATTCTCAGTGATACCTCTGTTGCACAATTCCAAAAGTTTCAACAAAATATCGCATATACTGCATATAATACAATGCAAATGAAAGAATCCGTATTGGGTGGCACTTTGGATGGATTTTTGTTAGAATATCAGACTTTTGTTAATTCACCAGACTTGAAATCATCTTACGTCTTTATTCCATTTGGTGTTCGTCACGATCAACCAATTTATGCAATTGGTGATTTATCTGTGCTGAAAAAGCAAATCACTACAAAATTTGTAGATTATTGCAAAACATCAGATTCGCAAAAAATGGCAACTGACAAAGGTTTCAATGGAATGGACGATTATGTTAATTCTTTCACAAAACCTGACGGCATTACAATAACTAGTGCACAAGCTATTTGGAAACAAGAAAAGAATGGAGCAAACGATTTAACTGCTGTTTTCGTGGCAGACGTTTCAGGTAGTATGGAGGGCTCTCCATTATTAAAATTAAAAGCAAGTTTAAACAGAGCAAGGGATTTTATTGGTTCTGACGTTAATATAGGGCTTGTTACTTTTTCTGATAATGTCAATGTAGCCTTGCCTATTGCAAAGTTTGACATCAATCAAAAGGCATATTTTTCAAATGCAGTTAAATCAATGAGAGCAAGCGGTGGGACGGCTATGTTTGACTCAGTAGTAGTTGCTGAAAAGATGCTTATGGATGCACAAGCACAAAATCCTAATACAAAAGTAATGCTTTTTGTATTGACAGATGGCGAAACAAATCGTGGATATGGGTTTGGCGATATTGAGAATCTAACAAAAGGATTAAAAATTCCTATATATACAATAGGTTATAATGCTAATATCGATGAGTTGAAAAAATTATCAAATATAAATGAAGCTGCAACGATGAATGCCGAGAACGACAATGTGATATATAGATTGGAAAGTTTGTTTAATTCACAAATGTAGGAAGTGTGACGCTACATCCATATTGTACACACAAAAATTACAAACCAGGAGGCTATCAGTCATGAAAATGGAAATCGTAAGTACAGAAGATTTAAAAAAAGAGATTGAGAACGAAGTAAAACCAATTGACGCAGAAGTTGCTGAAATCCAAAAACAAGCAGCAACAAACGCCGATGAAATAATGGCTTTAGATTTATCTGCTATGGACGAAAAGAGAAAACTGCTTAAAAACATTGATGAATTCGCTATGGAGACATTACAAAATTCTGCTCGTAAAAACACTTTATTGCAAACAACAGTTGGCAACCTTTCAAAAGGTGGCGAGGACGGAAGTGTTGTTTCCAACAGCCTTGCGGACTTACATAGAGAGATTAAGGACTTAGACCCTTCTCTATTAGATTTTACTAAAGAGGGATTTCTTGCCAAGATTTTCAATCCAATTCGCCGTTATTTTGAGAAATACGAAAGAGCAGACGATGTTATTAAAGATATTATAACCTCTCTTGACAAAGGCAAAGATACATTGAAAAACGACAATACTACTCTTGATTTAGAAGAAGAGTCGCTCCGTGAGTTAACTAAAAAATTGAATATGGAAATTGCACTTGGATTGGCTATGGACGAACAAATTGCCACACAAATAGAACAAGCAAAGTCACGTGGTGAAGATGAAGAGAAAATTCGATTTGTAACAGAAGAAATTCTATTCCCTTTGCGCCAAAGAATTATGGATATGCAACAAATGATGGTTGTAAATCATCAAGGCATTGTGGCCATGGAAGTTATTAAACGCAACAACAAAGAGCTTATTCGTGGTGTGGATAGAGCAAAAATTGTTACTGTTACTGCTCTTCGTACGGCAGTTATGGTTGCAAGTGCACTTTATAATCAAAAAATTGTATTGCGTAAAATTGAGTTGCTTAACGAAACAACAAGTAATTTAATTTCATCAACTGGCAAAATGCTAAAAGAACAAGGTGCAGCAATTCAAAAACAAGCTACTGAAAGCACAATATCGCCTGAAGTATTAAAACAATCATTTAAAGATGCCATTGCTGCGTTAGAAGATATTTCTACATTCAAACAACAAGCATTGCCTAGAATGCAAGAAACAGTAGAACAATTCAAAGAGCTTGCAGTAGTAGGCGAAAAAGAAATTGCACGTTTAGTAAGAGCCAAGGAATAAAGGGAGGAACATGTGTGAAGAAACTTACAAATATTATCATTTCACTTACGATAGCTTTATCAATTTGCATTGGACTTATTGGTTGTAGTACTTCTAATGTTACTCAAAACAATAACTCACCAATGTCTAACAACAAAGAAAGAGAAACATACAAGGAAACATTGAAAGTATATAATGCCGCCGAGTATATTGACGAAACCACAATAGCAGATTTTGAAAAAGAATTTAAAGTTAAGGTTGAGTATGCGGAATTTGAGTCAAACGAAGATATGTATAGCGAAGTCGTTAGCGATCCTAATGCTTATGATGTTTTAGTGCCATCTGATTATACAATTGACCGCCTTATAAAAGAGGGTAGATTAGCAAGACTCGAATCAACTAAAATTCCAAATATTGCGAATGTGTCATCAGAATATCTTAAACCGCAATATGACCCTAATAATGAATATGTCGTTCCTTATATGGTTGGGACTTTGGGAATTTTGTATAATAAAAAAATGGTTTCCTCTCCTATCGATAGTTGGACATCATTATTTGATTCAAAATACAATGGCAAAATTTTAATGTGGGACTCACAGCGTGATGTTTTAGGGGCAACACTTAAAATGCTTGGATTTAGTGTAAATTCAAATAATGCCGATGAACTATCACAAGTGCAATCAAAGTTAATTGCACAACGTCAGATAATTCAAGGCTATGGGGAAGAGGAAATCCGTGATAAAATGATAGCTGATGAAGGAGCTATTGCCCTTATGTATTCAGGCGAGGCAAAAACAGCAATAGACCAAAATCCTAATTTGAAATATGTTATACCAAAAGAAGGTTCAAATAAATGGGTAGATGGCTTTGTCATTATGAAAAATACAAAACATCTAGAGGCTGCACACAATTTTATTAACTTTATGTGTCGTCCAAATATAGCCGTTAGAAATATGACAAACACAGGTTATACTTCCCCAATTTCAGGTGCTTGGGCAGAATTTAATAATAATAAGATTATGTTCCCAACAAAAGAGGAACTTGATCGTTGCGAGGCGTTCTTATATGACGCAAGTGCTACTCCAAAATATAATGATTTATGGACAATAATTCGTTAAGAGAGAAAGTAAAATAGAATAGTAGAATAGAATAAGGTCAGATATTAACCCTTACTTAATAAAAGAGCCATTGAGGGCTCTTTTATTAAGTAAGGGTTAATACATACGATGTGAGGACATCGAGAGTATGATGGTATGCAAAACAAATGAGATAGTTTGTTAGATTCGCTAAACGATAATGTAGTGGAAAGAAAAAACTTTTTCATTAATCGAAACAACGAACTTGGAGAACAGACCAGTACTAATATGCCCAAAATTATGAGTTCGGATGCACATATGTTAGAGAGTATAGGTAAAAATATAAACAATAATAAAAAAATTACAAGGATTAAAATGAGCGAGTTGACTTTTGAAGCATTTTAAATTGCATTTAAAGATGCCGAAGCAAGAATTAGAATAGAGGAAATACTACCAGATAATGTACCATATTTTTATGGTGTGAAGATAGAGGGTGAGCTTAGATTGTTTTAGTTGGCGAATAAAGAGGGTATATCAAAAAAGAGGAAATGGAGGATAAAATTATGCATAAAGAAATAGTACAAAAACTACATGAACTAGAGAAACTACATGATATAAAGGTATTGTATGCGGTCGAATCAGGAAGCAGGGGCTGGGGATTTGAATCAGTGGATAGTGATTATGACGCACGGTTTATATATATCCATAAGCCTGATTGGTACTTAGGGATAGAGGAGAAAGAGGATTTTATCAATGAACCTGTTGATGAAGTATTTGATGTGAGTGGGTGGGATATAAGAAAATCTTTACGATTATTTCGTAAATCTAATCCACCTCTTTTAGAGTGGATTACATCTCCGATTGTATATATCGAGGATGATATTTTCATAGAAAAGTTAAGAAATTTCGCAAGTGGAGTTTTTAACCCGATAAGCACCATCTATCACTATTTGCACATTGCAAAAAACAAGTACGAAGAGATACAAGGTGCTGACTCGGTCAAGATAAAAAAGTACTTTTACATACTACGACCTATACTCGCGTGTAAGTGGGTAGAAGAGTTCGGAACAATGCCACCAATGGAATTTAATAAAATATTGAATGAAATAGAACTAACGCCAGAGCTAAGTAAAAGTATAAGTGATCTATTAGTTAAGAAAGCTGCATCTGTAGAGTCTGACCTTGAGCCTGTATATCCAAATATGATGGAATATTTTGCAAGTAAGATAAACTACTACGCAGAGTACATAAAAAATGTTAAGTTTAATAAATCGAGTAATACTGGTTTATTGGATAGACTTTTTCAAGAGACGCTGAATGATGTTTGGAAAGAATAGGTGAGATTATGCAAGATAAAATTAATTTTAAAGAGAAGGTATTTTCAAAAGAGTATGATTTTCTACATCAGCTACCATTGAAAGATAATGTAATATTGATGGTAGCTAGTGGTTCTTATGGATATGGAACGAATATAGGCACTAGTGATATAGATTTTAGAGGAGTATGTATTGAACCAAAGGAGTCTTTACTAGGGTTTAAACAATTTGAGCAGTTTGAGGAACTGAAAACGGATACGGTTATCTACGGAATAAAGAAGTTTTTACAGCTTTGCCTAAACGCAAATCCAAACTGTCTAGAGATATTGGGAGCTCACGAAGAAAATATTGTTATTCTATTTGACTTAGGTCAAACATTATTAGATAATAAGCATTTGTTTTTATCAAAGAGAGTAGTACAAAGTTTTGGGAACTATGCAACTGCACAGCTTCGAAGACTGCAAAATGCACTTGCAAGAGACTCATATCCACAAATAGAAAAGGAAACACATATTTTGAATGCACTAACTAGACAATTAGACCACTTTTCAAGAATGTATTCGGCTTTTGATGATAATGAGATAAAACTTTATATTGATGATTCTGCTAAAGATGGGTTTGAAAAAGAAATATTTATGGATATTAATCTAGTGCATTATCTACTCCGAGATTTTAAAAATATACATTCTGAAATGAGTAATGTTGTTAAAGATTATGAGAAACTGAACCATCGTAATCGCAAAAAAGATGATTTTCACTTAAATAAGCACGCTATGCATTTGATAAGGTTACTTTTAACAGGAATAGATATTTTAGAAGGTAAAGGCATCAACACCTATCGCAAAGAAGAAAAGAATTTTTTACTAGATAATCGTAATGGACGTTATACTTATCCTGAAATTTTTAAACTTGTCGATGACTATGAGTTGCGATTTGAGGAAGCAGCTAGAAATACTACTTTGCCGAATGAGCCTGATCATGTAAAAACTGAGCAACTTATGATGGAGACATATGAAAAGTTTTTGAAAATTAGGTAAAGTTGTAGAATAGAGTTTTATGAAAGGATGTGAAGGTATGTTAGAATTAAAGGGTAAACGCACTACTGCAAAAGTAACACATAAAATAGAAACAAATGGGGTCAGGCATTGACTTATTAACTTATGCACAAACTAAGAAAACTAGGGTAATCATTCAAATTGAATGAACCCTAGTTTTTTAAATTCTGCCACACCAATAGAGTTATGTACTCGCATCTTATTCTTTTTCTGAAATTTATTAATTGCATAATCAGTATCTCTTCCATAAATTCCACTCACATATCCATTATAGAAGCCTAATTCTTTTAGCTTCTTCTGCATAGCATATACATCAGCACCACGCGTACCCGACTTGATCATACGGTAGTAGCTACCGAATGGTCCGTAGAGGCCTTGCGTTATAGTTACCCTTGTGCCGTGTGGAATAATCTTGTACAAAGCAGCGACATCTTTGTTGTACATCCGTATACAGCCGTGAGAAGTATTTGAGCCGATTTGATTTTGGAAATCCCTCGTGCCATGTATTCCATACTTACCCCAGGCAGAGTACCATATGGCACTCAGGGATAATTACTTGTCTAGAAAGGGCTTCGAAAGAAGTCTTTTTTTAATTTTGGTAAAACGATATACGAAAAATTGGTAATATGATATAATTAAGACAAACGGTGTACATGTTGATTTTAAATTTTTCATTAATGCTTGATGTGCAATTGAATTATATGATAAAAAATAAAGTTACAATTATATAAAAAGAACTTGAAATAATAAAGAAAATACTGTACAATAATAAGAAACTTAGTACAATAATTTAAGAGTTTTCTGACAAAAAAGTATTTTAAAGAAGGTGTTAATATGGTTATTAAAGCAGTGGATTTATATAGCGGTGTTGGTGGTTTAACTCATGGATTAATCAAATCGGGTATTAATGTTACGTTGGGAATTGATATAGATGAAACTTGTAAATATGCATATGAAACAAATAATAACGCAAAATTTCTTGCAAAAGACGTTAGAGAAATTAAATCTGAAGATATGCTTTCTTATTATGAGGGATCAGACTATAAAGTGCTAGTGGGTTGCGCACCATGTCAACCATTTTCAAACTATTCTAATACAGCAAGTGAAGAGAAAAAAAAGGAGAAATGGTTTTTACTAGATGAATTTTCAAGATTAGTTATGGAGATTATGCCAGACATAGTTTCTATGGAAAATGTGCCACAACTCAGGAAAAAGGATGTTTTTAGAGAATTTGTTGATGTATTGAAGGGGAATGGATATTACGTAGATTATGACTTAATTTATTGTCCTGATTATGGAATACCTCAAAGTAGAACAAGACTTGTACTTTTAGCCTCAAGGTTAGGTAAAATAAATTTACCACAGATAACGCATGAGAAGAGTACATATGTAACAGTTAGAGAAATAATAGGACATTTAAAACCAATAGAAGCTGGAGATAGAGACGAAAAAGATCCTCTACATATTGCATCAAGTTTATCGAAGAAAAATATGGATAGAATAAAGCAATCGAAACCTGGCGGTACATGGGCAGATTGGGACAAAAAATTGATTGCTAAATGTCATAAGAAAAAGACTGGAAGCACATATACGTCAGTTTATGGCAGAATGGAGTGGGATAAAGTATCACCAACTATAACTACTCAATTCAATGGTTTTGGAAATGGAAGATTTGGGCATCCTGAGCAAAACAGGGGATTGTCATTAAGGGAAGGAGCATTATTGCAATCCTTTCCAGAAAACTATATATTTTTTAATAATGAAAAACCAATAGTAATGAAAAATGTATCCACTCATATTGGAAATGCAGTTCCTGTAAGATTAGGTGAAGTAATTGGTAATGAAATTATTAGACATATAGGAGGTATAAAAAGTGGAAGAGAAATTAGAGTTTGATGTAAGGATGAATGTTGTCACACATTTAGGGAAAAAATTGTATGATAATCTATCTGCTGCATTAGCGGAGCTTGTAGCTAATTCTTGGGATGCTTATGCAAAAGAAGTTAGGATAGATTTTACTGAGGATAAAATTGTTATAAAGGATACTGGAATAGGAATGGATTATCAAAGTTTAAAATCATATTATGCTCCTATAGGTCAAGAAAAGAAAGTGAATGAAATAAAGATTCCAGAAGATCTTAGTCCACGTCCTGTAATGGGGAAAAAGGGAATTGGAAAATTAGCAGCATTTTCCATTGGGAATACGTATACAGTATACACAAAATCAAAAGATGATTTACGAATCAGAAAGTTTACTTTAAACTATAATGAAATGGTGAACAACACTGGAAACTATCAAGTTGAAGTCGATGATATAACCAATCTATGCGAATATTTAACAGATGAAGAAAGTGGGTTTGTAATTGAAATCACTAATTTGCATAAAGCAATTGATGAAAGAACTAAAACACCACTTGTTAGAAGACTAGGCAGACGTTTTAACATAAAATCAGAAGCATACGATTTTAAAATTTATATAAATAATGATGAAATATCTTTGATAGATCATGACTTTTATGAAGATATTGAATATTTATGGACATATGGTGAAAACGATGATGCTAATTTAAAAGAAATTTTTAAGAATTGTAATAGTTTTGAGAAACGTGATGGAATCATAAATGAACATGGTGTAAAAATTGATGGATGGATAGGGACTTTTGATGTTGCAGGAAAGGCAAAAAACGCAGATGGGGATAATCTTAACGTGATAACAATTATGTTTAATAATAAAGTTGCAGATGAAAATATTCTTAGAAAGATTAATAGAGGAGAATTGGCTACGAAATACGTTACAGGAGTGATAAATGCTGGTTTCCTTAAAGAATTAGATGATCCGATTACTAGTAGCAGACAAGGAATTGATGATAGTTCTCCTGAAATTAAGGATTTAATTGACTATATTGATAATGAATTAAAAGAGATTTCTACTAAATGGGGTAATATGCGTACAGAACAGAAAGTTAATTCTATAAAAACAAAATATCCTAAAGTTGGTGTGTGGATTAATCATAAAAGTAGAAAACCAGATACACGAAAAGTAATTGATAAATTATTCAAACAAATTGGAAAAATTGACTTTAATGATGACAAACAGGAAAAATTAATAATAAGAAATTCTATATTGGCATTTGAAAATTATCAAATCATTGAGGAATTGTGTGAATTTGAAAAAGTATTAGATAATAATGAAAATGGAATAGAAGAAATTGTAAAGCAATTTAATAAATTAAGTTTGCTTGAAGCGACTAAATATAAAGAGATTTTAAGTAATAGGTTAGACGTGGTCAATCAGTTAAATAAAGGTGTAGCTGAAAATGTACTAGAAGCAGTTATGCAGAAGTTATTATATGAAAATTTATGGCTAATAGATCCTACATGGAATGGTAGCACTGATATCTCTTCATGTGAAGCTAAATTAAAAAATGAATTTAATGAAAAAGATCCTGATCTGAAAGAAAAAAGGATAGATATTTTATTTAGGAAACCTAGTGAAAGTGATGTCCCAGTTATAATAGAATTAAAAAGACCAAACGCAGGTAGCTACACTCCAACTAAGGGTAAAATTCTTGACCAAGTTGATAATTATAGAAGATCAGCTGCTTTGTACTATAATAATGTTAAAGGTACTACATTGAAACCGAATGAAGTACCCGTAATTATTATATGGGAGAAAAATGATAAAGTTAGTCATTTAAACCCTGAGGAAATAAAAGAATTTGAAAAAAATAATAACTTACTAATCTACACATATTCAAGGATTGCGGAGAATACGAGTGTCATATATAGCGAATACATAAAAGAGAGTAAGGATATAAATGAGAACTTGGGGTTTTTATTTCAAGATTCATGGGGAGAATTAGAAGATGTTATAAAGATTTAATTTTGACTTGACTTTTTTAATGTAAAAAAATGATATGGATATGCAAGACTGAACTGGCTTGAAAATCAGGGTTAAGGCAAAAAGTGAAAGAAATTAAAATCCCTGCTTCTGCATATCTCCATGCAGATACCATATGGCATTCGTGGGAACGTAATTATCAGGAAATATGAGGGTTATAATGCTTTGAGATAAAATTGTAAGTAAAAAGCAAACTCTGTACAGTCTGTAAATGAGACTAGACGGAGTTTGCTTTTTACATTCATGGATACAAAAGTGTTAATGTATGTTCAAGAAAATAAATGCAGAAAGATAAATTTTAATATTAACTAATTTGAAAGTTGTCAGCACTGTACGCACCCCGAGACTTCGGGAAAATGGATTCAAGTTTATTGTGGTTGAGATATCCATTCGCGACAATGAACTTCTTTTTTTACGAGTTAAAGAAAGATTAGCCACGGGATGAATATAACAAAGGAAATAGCAGAGGAAGCCTACCGTTTGTTCAAAGAGCATTATGTATGGACAAAGACAATCAGGAGTATTGGAATCAGATGCTCAGAGCTAGCCATAGATACATGTCCAGAACAGCTTACTTGACCATTGATTTTGAACAAATGGAAAAGCATCTGGAGGCTGATAAAACTAGTGATCATATAAGACGGTGCTTTGGATTTTAAAGTATACAGCGTGGGCTGATGCACAAGGACAAACTTCTCTCATCCTGAACGCCAGAGAAGAACATACAGTACACCCCCACGGGTATTTTGAGTAATATAATTAGGAGTGATGGATTTGTGCAAAGTATATGTTGAGGCAGTAGAGCCGGTGACGGCTATAACTAGTCCATAGAAAAAGAAAACGAATAACATGGTACAGACTAACCGCCCCCTTTTTGAAAAAGGGGCGGTTTTATTGGAAAAAATTATTATAAACATACAACGAGATTATGGCTATTAGTAAAGTCGGGGCACCGGGAACTAGTGTATAAAAGCATATGATTGCAGAAGTATAGGGGTGGGCATTGAGATATTAAAGTAAGTTAAAATATGCTTTATAAGAAATAGAGAGGCGTTAGATATTGTTGATATATCAGGAAGTTTGCAGGTGGCGTTAAGGTGTTCTTGGGAACTTGAAGGTATCTTGACATATTCATTCAATAATGACGGAGGAGTAGGGAAGTCAAGTGAACTTGGGTACCGGTGAGTAAGAGAAAAATGAACATATGTTACGGTATATTATGATAAGTATACGAGATTGGGAGCAGGGGAAATACTGTCGAATAATAAGAAATAGGGATAAAATAGCAAACACGAAACTGTCATATTAGATAGTTTTATTTGTTTGCTATTTTAGATAAATAAAGAGAATCGGGAGGCTTCTTAAAAAAACTGGGATGCTTCTCTTTCGGCTTGTCTGTATGTATTAGTATACAGTATAATCAAGGCTGAGAAATATGACGGTTATTCGAATATATTTGTATAAATATTATAGATACGGAGGTAATTTTATGCGAAAAAATTATGTTGTGTACAACGGTAAGTACGGTTTTTTATCTGTATTGCCAGATGGCGAGGGTGAGGAAGTATATGTAATGGCGTTCATTCCAGAATTGACTCATAAAGGGAATGAAGAGGCAGAATACATAGTGGTAGAGAAGACAATTGCGCTTGATAAGGTAATTGTTCTAGAAAAGTCTACAGATAGTTTCTTCAGTTGGTTGGTAGCCAATAACTTTATAGTAGTAGATGGAAGTATGGGAAGTATAGATAAGATAAAAATCAATACTACCAAAATCTACGAGTTGGGAGATATACCAAGCAACGCATTTTTAACAAGTCAAATAAGTAGATATTGCATCGACTATATGCAAAATGACCAAAGTGAATGCGAAGATAAGTGCCAATATATGGACTGGTGCAATACTGGACGAGCTTTCTATAACGAAATGAGAAAAGGCGAAGGTAAAGCATAATATTGGATAGCAAAAAAGGTTGTTCGGAAATTGAATAACCTTTTTTGTTTTGTTTAGAACATTAATACGGATATATATACCAAAATAGGCCAAATAGGCTACTAAATATTATTATTTTACAAAATATTTCAAAAAACTTCAAAAGGGGCCTTGACTCCTTCCGTTGTGCACGCTATACTGTAGATCGTAAAGCAGCTGTAAAAAATTACCAGCAATATATCAGGGCACGCAGCCCTGCAAACTAAAATTAGGAGGGATTAATATGAAAATTGTAAATGAGAATGATGCAGTTAGTAGTAAAGCGAAAATCAAAAGAAATGTAGATGAACAAACAGAAACAACTGTGTTTAGAAAAGATGGGTGTAACCAAGAAATAGTGTGCTACACTGAACTACCAGTAGAAGAGATGGGAGAGGATGGGGAGCTGTTGGTATTTGATACAACCAATCGATTAAAGCAAACCGGAGAACTGAGCAAGTATATTTATTCAGATGATCTTATACAAAAATTTTGGTTAAAGATAGTACCATATTTGGCAGTAGGTGAGAGGGAATGTAAATATTTCAGCATATTGCGGTTCTATGATGTGGGTCAGTATAGGTTGTCGGCATACTTATTTGCGAGAGATGATGAGCCGTCCGAGAGAAATGATCAACTAGTGGTGGACTTTTACCCTGAGACTGACGAGGTAGAGTTTAGCACTTGCGAGATAGCAAGAAGCTATCAGATACCATCTATGAGTGACGAGATCGAAGAGGTAAAGGAATATCGCAGAGTCGGAACACAAGATGAGTGGGATATGTATCCAGATGTAGAAATACAACATGACGATGAAGGAGAAATACAAGAGACATTAAAAGAAAAAGTGAAAGATAATGAAGTGGATAGGGAAATGACGGTGATGTTCGGCACTGGTCTGGGAGCCAGCGGAGAACTAATCGTTTATCCCGCACTCGCGGAAAAAATTAAAAGTAAGTGGAAAGGCCTTGGAGAAAGTATTGAAGGGCAGAGGCTAATTACATTGGAGAACGAACATTTTCTAATCAGTGCGGAAACAAAGTTAGACCAGGATGATGTAACCAAGCTCGCAATCGTAACATATATCAAAGTTTATTTTGTAGAAAGAGAAGGGTACACATTGGACTATGAAAAGCATGAAATGATGGAAACAAATCCAAATACGGAAGAAGAGCAGATAGAAATGCTAAAAATCAGCTTTTCAAGATGCACGGAAGAGCACAATAGTAGACAAGTTAAAATGTGGAGCAACTTCTGTAAATTTAAAGAGGATAACACTACAAAAAAATGCAATGGATGTGGACAAGAATTTGATGAAGAAATGTACGTATCTGAGTTGGGAAATACATACTGCGAGGACTGCCTAGGCGAGTTTAACACAATGTGCAAGGTGTGTGAGAAAGTGCTTGAAAAACCTGATATGTACGCAGTAGATGGCAAATACATATGTAAAGAGTGTTACAATAAGCCACATGTAAAACAAAAAAGTAAAGGGAGGAGTGCGAAATGAACAAGGAAATGATAATAGACAAGCTAGTAGATCAAAATGATCCTATGAGTTATATTGAATTAGAATCAGTGATAAGAGAAACGGTAGAGAGATTATCGTTTCCCGACATGGTAAAAGTAATTGCAACCGAATTAAGTTGCGTGGATACACGAGAAAATATGCTTAATACCATTGCCACGGTCATTAGCTCTCATGGTTATGGCAGGAAATACATAGATAAGCTAATACAAATAGAAGGTTTAGACCCTTGCATTATGGTCATGTTAGATCAGAAAATAGTAGATTATATGAAACTTAGGGAAGAATTTGCAGCCACATTTGGTGGTGCAGAAGCAGTTGAGAAATATGAAGTTGTTGGGGTGGATGAGGATGAAATATCAGAATTTACTATCCCACACTTTAAAACAGAGAAAATAAAGATTGGGTATGACATTGCTGAGTATTTTCTGATCCCAACAACACCATACGATAGAATTGCGGAAAATTGGAGAAATGTAAATGGTGTAGCAGAACATCTGAGTATTTTGGATAGAACTGCGCAAGAAAATTATAGAGACCCAGTGCTGATACCCAAAGTCCAACTCGTTTGTTCGCAAGTAGCGACTGGACTCACTGCGGCGGTGTGTCTATCAACATTACTAGATTTAGATATGGATAGATCGATACATGATTTAGATAAGCGTGTACTAGTGGGAAATAAAGTATTCATAGTAGATGCAACCGAAGTCGACCAATGCTTAGAAAGAGTAGGTACATATAATCCAGAACCATTCAAACAAGCAACCAATATAGTAACGTGCTACCTAGAAAACAGAACTCAATTAAATTTGGTTATAATCGTAAGAAAAGAGATGATATTGAGCCAAGACTTCGCAGACAAGCTGAAAGAATTTTCTGCATACCAGAATTCTGTAATCATTATTACAGAAGATAGTTCGGGGTTAAGCGAAGTAATCGAGGATATTGATTTTGTTGGGGGATATGAGTCGTATAAAATAGATGAACCTGAGTTTGACTCTGAGTACAATAAGGCATTATTAGTTAGAGCTCTTGATTGGTCTGATGGATGCAAAAATATAGGGATTGCAGAGGATGTTGACCTATCGAGAGTTTTGCTCAGGATGAGTGAAATCAGATTGTGGGAAGGAGAAAAAACTATACAGGCGATGGGTGAAAAAATGCTGCGGAGAGTATTCCGGAAAGACATTGTGAATAACGAAGATTTTCAGTGGCTGTATTCAGATATGTTTCAACCAAAAGAGAAATCGTCTGAATAGGGGGCACATAAGATGAATGGGACATTCACATTCGTAGTAATTATGATTATGGGGGTCAATAGTTTAATAGGTGAAATAAAGTTGGTTAGACCTATGGTGTATGGGGATGATAAAGTGGCTTTGCTAGTATTCTCTGAGCAACAACATAGTTTAAAGATGAGGATATACAATTTCGACACAATAGTCTTTGGAAAAGACTTCTCAAACCAGGGTGGTTTAAATGAGACGGAATATAGCTTTGGAATCGTTAAAGACATCAAGACAGGAATTAATGCAATAAAAATATGTGGCGGCAGATCTGGAGAGGGATACGACTATTGTTATGATAACGTATACGAGTTTACAGGAAGGCAGTTAAGAATGATAGCATATAAGCAAGAGACTAATGAGTGCTTATATAATGATACAATAAAAACAGAGTATGAGATTGATGGACAAAGTGCAACGAGTAATCAGTATGTCGACTTTATGAAAAATCAAAAGGAAACACTTTTGATTAGCAAGGTATTAGGTTCTATAGAATATGTGGGAGAAGGCAGTGGATATAAATGATACCACTGCCTTTTGTATATTAAAGGGGAAATATTCGAACGCGCCAGGATCCATTTAAGGGCGACTTGTTCAGCTGGAGGGACAAATATTGGAGAAGAGGAATGAAACGAGATATGGGCTGACATGGCAGTTTGTATGGGCGCATAGGGAGCGGTCGGTGAACCATGCTGTAGGAAACGAGGGCAGTGAATAAATAATGGAGAATTTAGTCAAAATCTCTTGAAAAAGCTAGGAAAGTTATGTATAATAAAGGAAATAGTAGAAATCGTGTGGGGACGCGTAAGTTAAGCTTGAAAAGACAAATATAGCATTTGTCTAATTTGGGTTCAACATATAGCGTAACCACACGATTTTTTTAGTACATACGGGAGGATGAATATGAAAAAGTTAGAAATGGTGAAGGTAATAGGATTATTCTTTATAGCAGTATGGTTAATCAAGTGGTATGCACTTATAATGCTGGTGCCGATAGGTTGGTTTATACTCGTAGAAAAGTTGAAGTTTGACAAAAGTAAATATAAACTTGAGGCTGGGATTACACTTTGGGAAGTATTATCTGATAGGGGAAAGTATGGGGAGTATCTGACTTTTGTAGAGATAGAGAAACTGACTGGTGAGTATAGAATAGTAACCAATGCATATTTACCAAAGGAAGATGGTGGCACATCGGAAATTGATGTGGTACTGATTCATGCGAGTGGTATATTTGTGTTAGAGTCTAAGAACTATAGTGGATGGATATTTGGGAACGAAAATCAAGAAAAATGGACAGCAACATACGGTAAATACAGAAAGCAACGCTTTCATAACCCGGTATGGCAGAACGCTACACATATTAAGTGGTTGGAGAAGTGTTTAGAGGTAGGAAGCGACAGTGTATATTCAATCATCGTATTTAGTGAGCGTTGTAATATCAAGAAGATAAAACTGACGAAGAAAAATACGATTGTACTACAAAGGCAAGATTTGACGGCCACGGTTAGGAGTATAGTTGGTAAGAATAAAGAAGCTTATAGTAAAGAACAGATGGATAAGATGTACTATGCATTAAAAAGATGTACATACAAAACAGATACAGAAAAACAAAAGCATATCGATGATATTGTTCTACATAAGTCTAGTGTTCATTACGGTAAGATAATGTCGAATCAGCCAGAAAAATCAGCAAAAGTAGTTAAGAAAGATAAAAGTTATATAACAACGACGAAATTATATTTAGAACTAAAAGATGAAAACGCAGTTGCAAAGCAATTGGGATTACAAACAATGACGGTTCAGGAACATATCGTGAAAGCTTATAAAGAAGGATTTGAAATGGACATACGGGAAATGATTACGGAGGAACATGAAAAACTGGTGATGGATGCGATATCAAAAGTTGGACGGGATAAGCTTAAGGCGATAAAGGATGCGGTGCCAGTGGGGATAGGATATTTGGAGATAAAACTGGTGTTGGCAAAATATTAAATATATGGCAGAAAAGTTGACAAATTTGGGTAAAAAGATTGTCAAACGGCGAATATAAGGGTATAATATAAATTGGTATAGTTATACAGTAAGGAGGACCGATTTATGTTAGAATATAGTGGGGGAATGGTTTCAAGACCGTTTTTATATACAGAGACCAAACAAACTGCAAAGTTAATGGTTGCAGGTGTAAGTAAAGATGAAATTAAGTCAAAGGCAATCAATGATAATATATATCAAGTACCATCAGCTGACAGAGCAAATGGGGTAATGAATACGGCATATCGAAGGCTGAGTGTGTTTGACGATAATCTAGTCAAAGCGATAGCAGAGTCGGACATAACAACATCTAAGGTGCTTGTATTTATAGGGATTATGAGAACAGACAGATTGGTATTCGAGTTTATGCATGAAGTGTTTAGGGAAAAGGTAATTCTGGGTGATATGACAATAAAGTCTGTTGATTTAGATAAATTCTTTGATGCTAAGAAGGCGCAGAGTGATATCGTCGCTAAGTTTAGTGAATCAACAGTAAAAAAGTTAAAAAGCAGCTATCTTAGGATCCTTTATGAAATAGGACTTCTGACAGAAAATAATGATATAAAGCTTGTAAATATTGATTATAAAGTGGAAGAGCACTTGAAAGCAAACGGCATGACAGCTTATCTAAATGCCATCATGGGGGAGTAGAGTATGAGTAGCTTAGAGGATAAACTAAATAGTATTGAAGAAAAGATTAAAAGTGTTGATTTTAGACAAAACTCTGGTAATGCAAATGAAGTAAACTACCATATCTTTGACTACCCAGCACGCGATGAGCAAATGGTAAGGAGTCATGTATCATATTTGGTCAATAAAATTAACAAGTCAAACTATGACTTCAAAATTGTTGAGTTTAACTTGTATGAGATTGTAATGCAAATACTAAAAGATAGAGGCTACTTGGAAAAGTGCTTTGATTTTGAAAAGACAAAAGGAACAGAGTACATGTATGAAGCGATCATCAAGCTACTTAGGATCACAACAAAAGACAATTTGATTGTAAATCATATATTAGAAAATACTAACGAGGGCTCAGTAGTATTCATTACAGGAGTAGGCATGTGCTACCCAATTGTAAGGTCTCACAATATACTTAACAACTTACACCAGGTACTAGATACTGTACCAGTTGTGATGTTCTTCCCTGGGGCGTATTCGGGGCAAGTTTTACAGCTGTTTGGAACGATTAAAGATGATAATTACTACAGAGCAAACAAATTCTAAAGATAATATGGAGGCTGAATATGAGAATAGGCGATATGTTCGAAAAATCAATAGACAGAGATATAAAAGGTGTTATCAAGGTTGGACAAGACGACGAGCAAAATATTAAACAAGAGCTCGAAGAGTACGTTATAACAAGGGAACTTACAAAACACTTTAGAGAGTTTTTTGAAAATTATAAAAAGGGAATCAGCGGTAATACAGACAAAATGGGTGTTTGGATATCAGGGTTCTTTGGAAGTGGAAAGTCACATTTCTTAAAAATGTTGTCTTATTTAATTGCAAACAAGGAAATAGATGGGCAAAAGGCAGTAGACTTCTTTACAGACGGCAAAAAGATTACAGACTCTATGATGATGGCAGATATTAACCTTGCTGCTGACACATCTGCGGATGTAATCTTATTTAATATTGACTCGAAAAGTTCGGCAGATTCAAAGTCAAATAAAGATGCAATTGTAGAAGTATTCCTAAAGGTATTCAATGAAAAGCTTGGATACTGTGCAACAATGCCTTTTATGGCTGACCTTGAGCGTAAATTGGTGAGTGATAAGGTATATGATAAATTTAGAGCGGACTTCAAGGCACTGAATGGTTTGGAATGGGAAAAGGCAAGAGAAGATTTTTACTTTATACAAGACGACATTATTAAAGCGCTTGCTAGTGTAGGAGTTATGAGCGAAGATGCTGCTAAGAACTGGTGCGAAAAAGCAGGGGAAAACTATAACATAAGCATAGAAAAGTTTGCTACACTTGTAAAAGACTACTGTGAAAAGAAAGGTAATAACCACCATGTGATATTTATGGTGGATGAGGTAGGTCAGTACATCGGTGAAGATACGAAACTTATGCTAAATCTGCAAACGGTAACAGAAGATTTGGGTACAATGTGTGGAGGAAAGGCATGGGTCGTGGTAACTAGCCAACAAGACATAGACTCAATCACTAAGGTAAAAGGTAGTGACTTTTCAAAAATCACAGGTAGATTTGATACAAGACTTTCACTATCAAGTGCCAATGTTGACGAGGTTATCCGTAAAAGAATACTAGACAAGAAGGAAGTGGCTAAGCAAACACTTAGACTACTGTATGAAAAGAATGAATCACTACTAAAAAATCTAGTAATATTTACTGCTGATACGGCAGAAAAGAAGATGTATGCAGACAAAGACGATTTTGCTGAAGTATATCCGTTTATACCATATCAGTTCAATTTGCTTGGGCAAGTGCTTACATCGATCAGAGAGCATGGCGCATCAGGAAAACACTTGTCAGAAGGTGAACGTTCAATGCTTGCATTGTTTAAAGAATCAGCAGTAGCCTTAATGGATAAGAGTGAAGGTGCACTTGTACCATTCAATATATTCTACAATGCGCTACATAAGTTTGTGGACCATACACATAGTCTTGTTATTACAAAGGCTGATGAAAACAACAATCTCAGTCCAGATAAATTTGATGTAGAAGTACTCAAGACACTATTTATGCTTAAATACGTAAAAGAAATCAAGCTAAACGTTGATAATATAACGACACTTCTTGTTGACGATATCAGTGCAGATCGTATTGCACTAAAAAAACGTGTAGAAGATTCACTGAAACGCCTTGCCAAAGAAACACTTGTGCAAAAGAATGGCGAGATATACATATTCCTAACAAATGAGGAACAAGATATCAACCGCTCAATTGCCCAAGAATACGTGGAGACAGGGGAAGTAATTAACAAGGCTTCAGAAGTTATATTTGAGGATGTTTATACAGAAAAGAAGTACAGATACAGCGCTAGGTATAACTTCCCGTTCAATCAACTTGTAGATGATAGATTTTATCGTAACAATCAATCAAATGATGTTGGAATCCGTGTGATTACGCCATATAGTGACGAAGAATACAGAGAGGACAGGCTCCGTATGATTTCGTCACAGGAAAACAATATCGTTATTATGCTGCCAAATGATAGCACCTTCCTAGACGAGATTACAGAAATCATTAAAATCAATAAGTACATAACGAAAAACAGTGCGAACCTAGCAAAGAGTCTAGATAGCATTAGACGTGCAAAACAAGAAGAGCTAAATGAGAAAAATTCGAGGGTTAAGATATATATAGAAGATGCACTTAGAGAGGCAGATATCTATGTCAATGGAGATAAACTTAACATTGCAAATAAAGATGCTGTAAGTCGTATCAATGAAGCGATGGGTAAACTTGTAAATGCTAGATACAATAAGCTGTCTTATATGGAAACAATGCCAGGACTAGCGGACATAGACAGTGCAATCCGTATCACAAACCAAGTATCAATGGACATAGCAGATGCGAGATTATCGAATCAACACGCACTTGATGATATGCTAGAGTTTATCAATCTAAATACCATACGTCACACACGTACTTCGTTAAAAGCGTTACAAGATAAGTTTGAAAAGGCACCGTATGGATTTGTAGAGTTTGACGTGCAATGGTTAATGGCAACACTCTTTAGACAAGGGAATGTGGCTATGTCTATCAATAGTCAAAACATTTCGCTTGTAGACACAGATTCAAATGAAATATTAAAATACATAACAAGAAAAGAATATGCAGAAAAGCTTTTGATAGAAAAACGCGAAAAGGCAACAGATAGACAAATCAAGGCTGCAAAAGAAGTAATGCAAGACTTACTGGGCGGTGCGGCTGCATCTGACGAAGATGACACGCTAATATCTAACTTTAGACGTAGAGCTCAAGCTAAGCTTAAAGACATAGAAAAGATTTTACTTGTAGAGTATAGAGACGAACCAAGATACCCAGGTAAGAGTATTATGACTCATGCCCAAGATCTACTTACGTCAATCGTGAACAAACACAATGAGCCAATGGAATTTTTTAAACTTATTGATACCAAGAGGGACGAATTGCTTGATATTGCAGAGGATATAGGACCTATTATGTCGTTTTTTGGTGGGGAGCAAAAAGTTATATTTGCTAAGGCTTGTAAGTATGTAAAAGTATTCAATGACAGTAAGACGTATGTAGTTGATAGGGAAATCATAGAAATAGTGGCTAAGATGGAGCAAATCATAGCACTGGCTAAGCCGTACTCAGATATACATAGACTACCAGAACTAAATGAATCGTTTGAAACGAGGCATCTAGAGCTAATAGGCAATGAAGCAAATCCTATTAGGGAAGATGTAAAGCAAGACAAAGGTACAATGCTTGATGAGCTTAACAAAAAGGAGTTTGCAGATAAGTTCAGAGACCGATACGTAAAGCTATTCGAGGAGCTACTAGACAAACTCGATAGATCAAACAACATTGCAGAAGTAAAGAACGTAAGACATGAAAGCGATGCACTTAAAGTAAGACTACTTAACGAAATAGCTGACTATGAGCGTAAACTGGCAGAAGAACTTGCAAAGCATACACAAGTAAATGAGCCAGACGGTGTGACAACAGTAGATCAAGTGAAAAAGGTGCTAAAGACCGAAAAAAATGTAAGCATTAAGCAACTTACGGCAGGCAAGATGGTAACCATTGAAAAGGAAGAGGATATAGATGCTTTCTTACAAGGGTTAAGGGCAAAGATAATAGGCGAACTTGATGAAAATACAGTTATAAAATTGTTGATGTAAGGGAGGAATCTAAGTGGCAAAGGTGGAATTTAAGGTGCAAATACAAGGAGATAGTGAGGGATTTATATTATATGAATGTCCATTTTGCAAATCAGAGTTTAAGTTAAGTGCTGAAGAAGTTCAAAGTGACAAAAACAATCTGAACGATATGTTTTGTCCGTATTGTGGATTAACCAGGGACAAAGACAGTTTTTACACAGAAGAGATGGTAAAGCACATAAAGGCACTCATGGAAAATTATATTTCAGAACAATTTAATAAGAGTTTTGGGAAAATGACTAGAGATATTAATAAAAGCAAGGCATTGAAAATGGATTATAAACCGTTAAAAAAGGTGCACGTACAAGAATTAACTACTAAGGATTCTGTCGAACAACAATTTACCTGCAAAATTTGTGATAATCATGTTAAGGTTCTATATTGTAGTGGAGCATCTAAAATATTCTGTCCGTATTGTGGGGTGGATATATAGTGGAATTAAAAGGATATAAGTTATTAAGCATAGACTTTAGGAGAATAGCAAGTGAATTACTTAACACTACTTATGATGAAAGCACCATACATTTTATCAGATTTAAAAATTATATAGACGCTGAGACTACAATCAAAGAAATAGTTGATAAAAAAATATCTGGTGTAGAGTATGATTTTAAAGAGTGTTTTAACATTGAAGTAAGTGGATGGATGGATATAAATCCACCAGTTGAAACGGAAAAGCATCTTAAGGCGATATATGATTATATGGAGTATATTATCAAAACTGAAATAGACATAGTAACTGTAGCTATGAGATATAGACATGGCTCATCTGGTTACACAGATATAGTACGAAATTTTTTATCAAAAATGATAAAGCCTTTAATTTATTTTATAAATGATGAATTATCAAAGGAGATGCTAATACTAGAAAATGATAAAATAAGTAATATAGGATTAGTTCAAAATATTGGAAATAACTACGGAAACGTTAATATGTCTAGTAGTGGAGATATTACTTCAACAAACACAACAAATATCAATGAAATAAAAGAGATACACAAATTAGTGACTAGTTTATATGATATTTTAGAGAAAAGTGCTATAGACAAAAATGATAAAGAAAACGCGATGGATGATTTAGAAGTAATAAAAGAGCAAGTGAATGATTCTAAACCAAAGAAAGCAAGATTACAGAAAGCATTTGAAGGATTTAAAGGCTTTTTATCAAAATTACCTGCAACCACTGTATTGGCGGGGGAATTTATTACTAACTCACAAATGTTAATTGACAAAGTAAGGATTTTTATAGATACTTTGATTTAACGTATTTAGAAGACCTAAGAGAGGAGTGAAAAGTGGATGAATAAGACAGCAATTAAGAAGTTTGCAGTAGAGGCTAGAAAGAAGCTAATGAATGAAATTACATACAAAGCGGGACTTTTAGGGGTACATAAGGATCAAACTGATGAGCCAGTATATAAAGAAGCACGACTTGAACGTTATAATATAGGGGCAAACCAGGCTTATGAGATTAAAGGTGATCAAGTCAAACAACGTCAAAGCTTGGTGACTAGGGTCAGGGAAAAAGGGCTTGACAATGTGGTGGAAGAGGTAGCCTATACTTGGTTTAACCGCTTAATTGCTGTACGATTTATGGAGATCAATGACTACCTACCAACACGTGTGAGGGTGCTGTCGAGTGAGAAAGAGGGCAAGAATGAGCCTGATCTTGTTACAGAAGCGCTAAACGTGGACTTGGGATATACTGATGCAGAGAGGGAGCGAATCATAGACTTGAAGCATAGCAGTAAGACGGAAGAACTGTTTCAAATGCTATTTGTTAAGCAATGTAATGTACTGAATGAAATATTGCCAGACTTGTTTGAAAAGACAAGTGACCACACTGAGCTACTCTTGCCTATATCGTATGTAGGGGAAGAGAGCATTGTTCGTATGCTTGTAGATGGTATAGATGAAGTTGACTTTGATATGAGCCAAAGCGGACAAATTGAGATTATTGGATGGTTGTATCAATATTATAACACAGAGCTAAAAGACGATACGTTTGCCAAACTAAAAAGCAATGTAAAGATAACAAAAGAGCGTATCCCAGCGGCTACTCAGCTGTTTACACCAGACTGGATAGTACGATATATGGTGGAAAACTCACTTGGTAGGCTGTGGCTTGAAAACGGGACAATGTTAGTAGATGGGGGCACACCTCTTAAATCACAATGGAAATACTACCTAGAAGAAGCAGAGCAAGAACCAGATGTGAAAGCACAGCTGGAAAAACTTAGGGCAGAAAATAAGATAGAGGATCCAAAGATTATCAAGATTATAGACCCATGTATGGGAAGTGGGCATATATTGGTGTATGCTTTTGATGTGCTGATGGATATATACAAGTCATGTGGGTATGACGAACGCGATGCTGCAAAACATATACTTGAAAATAACTTATATGGACTAGATATTGACGACCGTGCATACCAGCTTGCTTACTTTGCAGTAATGATGAAAGCAAGGAAGTACTCAAGGCGTATCTTAAGTGAGGGGATAAAGCCTCATTTGTGCGCGATACAAGAAAGTAATGGGCACAAAGGAGACTTTGCGATTAGCAATAAACAGTTGTCTATGGACAATATGGTGCTTGAAACAGCAAATTACCTGATAGCCGCATTTAGAGATGCTAAGGAGTATGGATCAATACTGGATATAGAGGCAATAGACTACGACGCACTTGAACAGTACATAGAACGAGTGTCAGCACATGGTGGTGAGGACTTGTTTGAGATGGAGTATATTGGTCGCATAAAAGAGTTTATGCCAGCGTTGATTAAGCAAGCGAAGATTATGTCACAAAAGTATGATGTAGTAGTGACAAACCCACCTTATATGAGTGGAAGTGGGATGGGTGTGAGGTTGGCTGAATATGTTAAAGAAAATTATCCAGATAGTAAGGCGGATTTGTTTGCAGTGTTTATAGAGAAGTGTGATGAAATGTTAAAGAAAAATGCATTGAAAGCTATGATTACTCAGCACTCATGGATGTTTTTATCAAGTTATGAAAGTTTAAGGAAAAATTTATTGTCGAATAGTATAATAAATATGGTTCACTTGGGAGCAAGGGCATTTGAGGAAATAGGTGGAGAGGTAGTGCAAGCAACAGCTTTTGTTAATAGAAATAGGGATATAAATAAATATATTGGAAATTACATAAGACTTGTGGATATAGATAATGCAAGAGCAAAAGAGGAGATTTTCTTAAAGCGGAGTAATCAACATAATGCCAAAAAAGAAAACTTTGAAAAAATACCAGGTATGCCTATCGCATATTGGGTAAGTGAAAAGGTGATAGAGGTATACGAAAAAGCTAAGTTACTTGGAGATTGTGCTGAAACAAGGGCTGGTATGATAACAGGAAACAATGATATGTTTGTACGATTTTGGTATGAAATCGAAATAATAAAATTCAAAGCGGATTCAAAATGTAGAGAGGAAGCAGTCAAAAGTAAAATGAAGTGGTTTCCGTATAGTAAAGGTGGAGAATTTAGAAAATGGTACGGTAACAATGAAAATGTAGTTGATTGGTATAATGATGGTTTTAGGATGAGAAATCATAGAGATAAAAGGGGAAAAGTACCAGCACATGCATTTAATTTAGACTATATATTTAAAGAAAACATATGTTGGAACTCGTTATCTTCGTATAAATTTTCTTCAAGATATACTGAAGAGGGTTTTTTATACGATGCTGCAGGATCTTTTGCATCTATTAAAAATATCGATATATATTATATATTAGGTCTATTTAATAGTAATATAGTGTTTTATTATTTATCAATGCTGAATCCAACTTTAAATTTTCAAAAAGGTAATATTGCTTCTTTGCCAGTAATATATGATAAAGATAATTTAAGGGAAATAAGAAAGAACACAGTAGAATGTATCTCTATTTCCAAAACAGATTGGGATAGTTTTGAAACTTCATGGGACTTTGTAACCCATCCTTTAATATTTCATAGGTTTTATAACACGGGTACTAGTGAACCATCTAAAGTGGGTGGGATAGAGTATGCATATAAAAATTGGGAAATCCAATCAAGACATAGATTTAATACTTTAAAAGCAAATGAAGAAGAGCTAAACCGTATATTCATTGAAATATACAAACTTCAAGAAGAACTCACACTAGAGGTTGATACTGAAGACATAACAGTCCGCAAAGCAGACTTACAACGTGACATCAAGAGCCTCATATCATACGCAGTAGGATGTATGCTCGGGCGATACAGCCTAGACACAGATGGAATAGCCTATGCAGGCGGTGAGTGGGATAGCAGCAAGTATAAGTCATTTATACCAGATGCAGACAATATCATACCAATCACCGATGCGGAATACTTCGACGACGACTTTGTAAGTAGATTCGTCAACTTTGTCAAGGTAGCATATGGCGAGGAGACACTTGAGGACAACCTCGACTTCATTGCAGATGCACTTGGTAACAAGGGTAATACATCAAGGGAAAAAATACGTAACTACTTTAGCAAGGACTTCTACAAAGACCATATAAAGACATACCGAAAGAAACCAATATACTGGATGTTTGACAGTGGTAAGGAAAACGGATTCAAGGGACTGATCTACATGCACAGATACAACCAAGACACAGTGGCTAAGGTCAGAACGGAATACCTACATGAGATGCAAAAGAAGCTAGAACATGCAATCATCGCACGCAATGCAGACATAGACCATGCCACGACGCCAGCCCAAAAGGTAAAGGCAGTCAAAGAGAAGGAGAAGCTAGAAAAGCAACTAAAGGAAACTAGACTGTACGATGCAGCAATTGGACATGTGGCAGCGAGGCGTATATCGATAGACCTTGACGATGGGGTAACTGTAAACTATGAGAAATTCCAAGGGGTAGAAGTGAGTAATGAGGGGAAAAAGGCTGATAAAGTTGATTTGTTGGCAAAGATATAGTATGTAACCAGAGAGGAGGTGTGGCTTTTGAGTGATATAATTATAGCTAATAAATATGAGATAATTGAATCAACTAACAAGAGAGATATTGTAGAAGGCAAATTTATAAATAGTTTCATGAAAAACAAAAATAATTTAACACTCTTGTTTTCAGAAGTTGCGCAAAGTATTGAAAATGTTAAAGAGATAATTAATCCAGAAAAAACTTATGTAGCAAAGTTTACAAAAGAGGTATTAGAGAAAATAAATAGTGGACAATACGACATGTTGAAAGATAAAAAAGGGGATATATTAGCAACTTTAATCGATACAACGTTACCTAAGAATAGAAATATGATAGGACAATTAAGATTAGATGAGATAGATCTCAATATAGGTGAAAAGGTTAAAAAATTGAGTGGAAACTTAACAAATATCGCATTACAACAGCAAATAGGTGAACTTGTAGGAACAATAAACGAGGTAAAAGCAATTGCAGTTGACATTAAAAAAGGACAGAAATTTGCTATATTAGGAGATATAAAATCAGGGAAAGAACAATTAGAACAGGCAATGACACTAGATGATTCGGATCCAAATAAAAAGCAATTAATGTTTGGTGCAATTCAAATGTTAAACAAAGGTAGGTCAACGATTGAATTATATATTAGCGACGAGCTAAAAAAGGAAATAGAGATACCGAATAATAAATTAAAGCTGCTGATGAAATCCTTATGTGATGACAAGTTTTATTCTAATATAGAAACACAGTTTTATGAAATACAAGAAAATATGAAACGCTACTTTGAAGCAACTACCTTACTGGCATTAACATATGAGATTATAGACAGCAAAAATGCTATAAGTGAAGTAATCGCTTCAGCAAAAGAACTTGTAGGGATAAGCTATGAAAGAATGAGAGAACTAGAACAAATAGCGGTGAGTGGGAAAGATAGAATGCAGAAAGATACATGGTATAGCAACCCACAAGTGCTTATAGATGAAATAGATAATGTACTGAAAAGTGGATTAAAGCACGATGCAGATTGTATACAACTAGAAGTCTCGGGTCGTGAATTATTGGAGGGGTGCAATGATGAGTAAATGTCGTATTTGTGGAACAGAAGGTGACGGAAAAATCTGTAGACATTGTGTTGCAAAGATTGGAAGCGGTATAATTAATGGCGTAAAAAGCACAGTGGAGTTTGCAGGCAAAGCGTTGGCAGTAGTAGGGCCAATTGCTTTAATGGTAGCGACAAAGGGTAAAAATAAAAATGTATAAAGTGAATGAAGTTAAAGTAGATACTACAAGATGAAGTTGTTGGCGGAGATAAAAACTAAAATAATAAGTTTGGAGTGGATAAAATGCCTAGAGTATTGAAAAAGGATACATTGACATTAATAGAGGGAAGTCTGGAGACATACACACTGGCTTTATATGGGCTATATGTGCCATACACAAGACAAAGAAGAAATATAGAATCAAAATACGGACCAATTATGGGACTACTGGGTGCTACAGTTGAACTTCTGGCAAAAGCCTGTTTGGTTCAGGCTAAGGATGTAACACATATGTACAAGAATAATAATATTAATAGTGGGGTATACAAGTTTGGAACAGAAGTTATTGAGGAATTAAAGCAAGGAATCAAGAACTTAGATGAAAGTTTTGATTTCATATGGAAGGATAAATCAAATCAAGTAGAGTATAGAGCCATATTGATTGAGTATTTAAGCAAGTTTAAATTAGTCCAAGAACTAAGAGCAAAGGGACTTCACGCTGGTATAGGAGTATCAAAAGACATTGTATCTTCCATAATAAATGATATATACGATTTTATGAGATTACTTTCATCTAGCAAACGGCTTGGAGCTTACTTAAAAAACTTATCCCAACCAGAAGCAACAGTAAAAGATAGACTTGCAATTCTTGAGGATCTGTCAAGAAGGCTTGCACAAGCGACCGACATAGATAGAAAAACAGATTGCTTAAGGGCAATGTATTTAGTACTCCCATATGTACCTGAAAAAAAACCAGAATGGATAGATTCATTTGAACAATTAGCAGTTGCATCTCCAAATGAACAAGATGTAAGCTATTTAGTGAAAACACTAACAGAGGCACATAGTATATATTTATTAAAGCAAAGAGGCGGGAAGGAAGGTGTGCCTGTAAAGATTGATAATAATGATCCTAATGCAGTACCAATGTCCGTTCAGTACTTAAAAAGAAAATTGAGTGAATTGCCTGATAAATTTCATCAAGATGTATTATCTGCAAATACACGATTTGATGAAAAACGGATGGACTTACCTTTGGGCGACTTTATTTTGGACATTTACATAGCGGGAATCGAAAATACAGGTATATTAATTGAGGAAACAGATAAGTTAACAGCTCAACAAGTGTGGCCATTTGTGGCGTCAGCAATTAGTGCTCAAGGAAATCCGAGACCATATTGGTTTATAATTAGAAGGTGCGATGAACTAGATAAACTAAAATCAATGTTGATAAATGCTAAATCTTTTGGAAACGCATGGTATGTAAAGCAAGTGGATGATGTTGTAAGGGGCATAGATAGTATTATAAATCAAATTCCAATAGCAAACGATATAGATAGGAAAAAGAAAACGATAAAAGAAATCCGGGCAGGATATGAGGGATTCATAAAAAATGAAGAGGATATGCAAGAGTGCCTACTTCCTAATAATATAAATAAGTATAAATTGTCAGACCAAGCAGCAAATACGATAAGAGAATACATTGTGAATGGGATATCTGCAGGTGTTGCATTAGATAGAATACTCACGCAAAGGAATCCAGGAGATGGTGACAAATCTATCGCTAGAAAACTTATGAGTGTATCATATAAATATGAAGATCGGATTGGACTTATAGCGGTTATGAGCAAAGATACATTGTCAGGCTATGTATCGCATGCTAGGAAAACAATGTATTATAGTGACTACATAAAGTTTGGACCAGATATTGTTGGAGTAGATCGAAATAAATTTTAGTAAAAGGGTGATGAGATGGATTTAAAAAGCATACAAGATAAACTAAACAACGAATTTAAAGGCACAGAGCGCAAGCTTGTATTTTGGTATGATGACAATGCTGAGTTTGCAGAGGAAGTAGACTCACTTGTATTAGACAATGCCAAGATGTACAAGCTTGATGCAAATAATGTGTTTTATACAAAGTACTTTTTAGAAATAGTGGACAAGGATACGAGCTATCTAGTATATGCTCCATTTGCTAAGCCAGCCGATAGGGATAACCACTTGACTGATACGATCTACTACTCTAAGGTGTTCTATGCAGATAAGATATCACTTATGATGAACGACCTAGGTATACCTGAAAAGTATAAAGAGCAACTGAACAAGTATCCGAAATTTTTCAAATCAAGAAGTGAAAAGAAGTATGTAGAGCCATTTATGGCACTCAGTATAGAAAACTACAACTCGGAAATTATAGTAATTGGCATGCTTGCAGTTCTTTGCAATATAAAGACTCCTAATTTTGATGAAGTACTGAGAGCACTCATTATTGCGGGTGATTTTGAGAACAATAAATACATGGCAGAATTTGAGCGAATAGGTGTGAATAAAGAGTTTTGGACGTTATGCCAAAAATACTATGGCTACAGTGAAGAAAAGCCAACACTAGAAAAATTAGTGATAACGATGTTGATTACATACACTGAAGGACACTTTGACGGTGTACTGCCTAAGGCGTGGACATACTTTATATCAAACAAGAAGCATGATATTACTGTGTTTGTTAGTAACCTAATGAACAATATGTTGTACAAAGACCGATATATGGAAATTGCACAATATATCAGTATAAAGATTAAAGCGAAAGAAAGCATGAGCAAGTGTGAAATAGCACAACTCAAAAATTGCGACACTTTTGAGACATTTGATGAATTGATTATGGATAATATATTGAGTAAGCTTACGTATGAGTTTATTAATACAGGTGAGTTTGAAAAAATATATGATATTGCAGAAGACAGAAAAGAAATGTATTATGGCAAAAAACTAGAATATGAGTATAGTACAATTATGAATGGTTGGGCACTACTAAAATGGGGTTCAAATGCAATATTTGGACAAGATACCGTCTTGGACGAATATATAAAACAGCATTGTTTACTAGATATGTTTTACAGAAAGTTTTATTGGAGCTTTGATAAACTAGAAGACAATAGTAGATTTATCGAACTTAAAAAATATGTTGAAAACGTATATACGAACGCAGTACTAGCAAAAGAAGCAACTTCATGGTCGGATATGTTAGAAAAATGCACATCACTTGCAAGTATTAAACTAGAAAAGCAGCATAATTTTTATAATTCCTATGTAAAATCATCAATGAAAAAGGGGTGTACAGTTGTGATTATATCTGATGCATTTAGATATGAGTGCGCTGTTGAATTAAATGGTAGATTGATGGACGATTTAGGATACACGACAGAATTAAATGCAATGATGTCGTCTGTACCATCGTATACAAAACTAGGCATGGCGGCATTACTACCGCATACGAGTCTATCATTTACAGATGAGTATGATGTTATGATTGATGGTATGCCAACTGTATCAACAGAGCAAAGGCAAAAAGTACTAGAAACATATACAAAGGAATCTATAGCGTGTACATATACTGATATCATGGCACTAGACAGAGACGGGGTAAGAAATCTTTTAAATGGAAAAGAGCTAGTATATATCTATCATAATCAAGTGGATGCACGTGGTGACAACTTATCTACTGAAAATGAAATATTTGATGCATGTGAAGAGGCAATGGCTGAAATCACAAAGGTAATTAAAAAACTAACTGTAGACAAGAGTATTACAAACTACATCATTACAGCAGACCACGGATTTATCTACAAACGTGATAAACTTATGGAAAGTGACAAGGTTAACATTGGTAAACTAAAAGGTTACTATGTCAACAAGCGGTTTATGCTAGCCAAAGATGTTGATTATATCGACAATACGCTAAACTTTTCACTAGACTATATAGACAGTACCATGAAAGGTATATGTGTGACTACGCCAAGAGGAGTAGACATATTCAAGGTAAGTGGCGGTGGACAAAACTACGTGCATGGCGGAACATCGCTGCAAGAGATGATTATTCCAGTTATTGCAGTAAAATCAATAAGAGCCAAGAAAGAAACGGAAGAGGCTGAGCTTATCATTACATCTCTAAGTAGGAAAATTACAAACCTGATTACCTATATGGACTTTATGCAAAAAGAGCCAGTAAGTGATACTGTACTTCCACTCACGGTGAAAGCACATTTTACTACGGAAGAAGGAGAGAAAATTTCGAATGAATGCATCATCAATGCCAATGTCAAAGATGAAAAGCCAGACAAGCGAGCGTTTAAAGAAAAGTTTGTACTAAAAGATAGAAAGTATAGTAAAGACGACAAGTACTTTATGGTGCTAATGAACGATAAAACAGATGTTGAAGTAGCAAGGTATGAATTTATCATTGATATTGCCTTTTCGGATGACTATGGATTTGGAGTTTAAGGAGGATTGCGCGTATGGAAGATGTAGGACTAGTAACGATGGGCGAAAGTCTTAATAGTAAGCTAAACAAATATTTTCAGGGGAAGGTCGTTAGGAAAGACTTGACTAAGAAGATTAAGGAAGGTGCCAATGTACCAGTTTATGTTCTAGAATATCTACTTGGCATGTATTGTGCAACGCCAGATGAAGAATCTATTGAGCAAGGGGTCAAGAATGTAAAGAAAATCTTGGCTGATAACTTTGTGCGCCCTGATGAAGCTCAAAAGATTATATCAAAGGTTAGAGAAAACGGTAGCTACACTGTAATCGATAAGATAACTGTAAAGTTAAACTATAAGAATGACCAATACGAAGCTGAATTTTCAAACCTAGCCATAAAGAATGTACCGATATCAGAAAAATATGCTTCTGATTTTGAACGTTTACTATGTGGTGGGATATGGTGTATTGTCGGATTAGAATATTTTTATGATGAGTCAGATAAAAATGGATGCCCATTTATCATCAAAAAACTAACACCAATACAGATGCCAAACCTTGACATGAAAGAAGTCATAGAAGGACGTGAAAACTTTACAAAGGACGAATGGATTGATGTTCTACTAAGATCAGTAGGTATGGAAGCATCTAAATTTAGTGATAGAGTAAAGTGGTTATTACTTGCAAGAATGATACCACTTGTTGAAAATAATTTTAACCTATGCGAACTAGGACCGAGGAATACAGGGAAATCACATGTGTACAAAGAAATATCGCCAAATAGTATACTTGTATCAGGTGGACAAACAACAGTTGCAAATCTATTCTACAATATGTCTAATAAGACCGTTGGGCTTGTAGGAATGTGGGACTGTGTGGCTTTTGATGAAGTTGCGGGAATTACATTTAAAGATAAAGACGGAGTCCAAATTATGAAGGACTATATGGCGTCTGGATCATTTTCTCGTGGAAAAGAAGAGAAAAACGCTTCTGCATCTATGGTATTTGTGGGGAATATAAACCAGAGCGTAGAGGTACTACTTAAGACCTCACACTTGTTCGATCCATTCCCAGAAATCATGGCAAATGACAGTGCTTTTTTAGATAGAATGCATTGCTATATACCTGGTTGGGAGATACCAAAGTATAAGCCAGAATTCTTCACCAATGAATATGGATTTATAACTGATTATTTATCAGAGTTTATGCGAGTTCTACGAAAAACTTCATATGCAGACTCATTCGACAAGTACTTCAAGCTAGGGAACAATCTAAACCAGCGTGATGTAATTGCTGTAAGAAAAATGGTATCTGGACTTGTGAAGATGATTTATCCAAATGGAAAATACGAGAAAGATGATATAAAAGAAATACTAAGATTTGCACTTGAGTGTAGAAGACGTGTGAAAGAACAACTCAAGAAGATAGGTGGTATGGAGTTCTATGACGTCAACTTTTCGTACATAGATAATGAAACTTTCAATGAAGATTTTGTGCCAGTACCTGAACAAGGTGGAGGCAAACTCATACCAGAAGGACTACACAAACCGGGGCAAGTTTATACTGTAGGTCGTGGAGGATCAGGAATGATTGGTGTGTTTAAACTTGAGACTGAAATGGTTACTGGTTCGGGTAAGTTTGAACGTACGGGTATTGGTTCTGACAGGGAAGCTAAGGAATCAATTGATACGGCATATAGGTACTTTAAAGCAAACAGCAAGCACGTAAGCGGAACTATAACCACAATAACAAAAGATTATCTTATGCATATACAAGACTTAAACGGTATAGGAATGACAAGTCAATTAACACTTGCTTCGTTTGTTGCACTGTGCTCATCGGCAATAAACAAACCAGCTATAAGTAGTTTGGCTATACTAGGAAATTTAAGCATCGGCGGAACGGTAATAAAAGTAGAGGAACTAGCTAATGTGCTACAAGTATGCTTAGATAGTGGTGCGAAGAAGGTGCTATTGCCAATTACATCGGCAGCTGATTTGAATATGGTACCAGCAGACTTGATTGGTAAGTTTAATTTAATATTCTATCAAACACCAGAGGATGCTGTGTTTAAAGCGTTGGGGGTGGAGTAGATGAAGTATAAGGATAGAATCATATATACAATTGCAGATGCCGAATGTAAAAAAGTTTCTAGAAGAGTGATAAGAATATTGCAAAAAATGACAGAAGGTATGCAGTCAGGCGATGACTCAGGATTAAAGAATATTTGGGATGAAGTGTGCGCACAAGTACAACACGAAGAATCAATATTTTGGGATGCTTATATTGATGTGATAAAGAACTTTATTGAAAAAGAAGTTGAAAAACTGGATCAACACAAAAAAGAGGCAATTTGGTTGTGGACACAAGAGGGAATACGATGGGATAATGATACTGAAGATGAGAAAATCACAGAGTACAACGAGGAAGATCTAGTTAATTATATATTGAATGATTATTTATTGAGTAAAGCGGCAGACTGGAGTAATAAAAGAATAGAACGGTATATATGGAGTAAGTAAGAGTCGTATACAACGTATAGGGTAACTAAGCGATATATTTGGACAACTGCCAGGTGTGCTCGAAGATGTTTGGGTACAAGTAGCGATGGAAAAAAAGCTGACGCTGAGATAATTATCGATTCTGTGCCAATGCAACATCCATTTGAAATTAAGTATGAAAGGCAAGCAGTAAACAACACAAATTGGGAAGATTGTAGAGTTGTTCTAAGCGAAAGTGAAAAGCAAAAATGTTTGTTACACGGATGGAAATAGTAATGAGGACAATACAAAAATTATATAAATTGGATGTTAAGGAGGTAAAAATAATATGGATAATGAAGATAAGTTTGGCAAAAGAGATTATGTAGAGTTAATAGATAAATCGATAGCTTACGAAGAAAAAAATAGTAAATATTTTTTTACTAATGTAGAGATTCCAATATTGGTAGTCTTCTACGCAGTATTCATTTATATATTCAACAATAGGTGGGATGTAATAGAATATGCTACAGATATAAATTTTAAATTTCTTATTTTTGGATTAATGGCATTGTTTACTACGGCAAATACACTTGTTAATTTTAGCAAAAAAAGTATGATCAAAGAATTGACAAGCTTTGAGTTGTCTAAGTTAGACAAGCAAGAAATTTTTTTAGGATATTTAGTAGGAGAAATGATACTTATTATAGGAATATCATTTTTGGGATTTTGGATTTTAGAGGAAAAATTTAGTTTATCAGTTTGTTTTTTGAGTGTAGTTTTCTTAATGCACGCTTTGATAAAGACGGTAGCGATGCTTTTAATGTATATTAAAGAGAAATTAGATAAAATAATTGAAGAAAACAACATTAATATTAAAAGAGAAATTAAAAATGAATCAAAAATAAACTGGGCTAAAATCATCAGTAATACTACCTGTACTACCTGGATAGTTGCATTTGGGGTTAGTATAAAAAATGTTTATAACATTTTACCTGTAGTATGGGTAAGCAACTTACATATGCTGTTGTTAGGCACTGCTATAGCCGGAGGTATTATAATAATAGTATTTGCTGTAGATAAATTTCCTAAAAATATATCTATATCATATTTAAGGAAGTTGAAAAATGATATATATTTAAAGGACCTACCTACAGAAGAGATAAAAACAAGATATAAAGTATATGCTAATAAAATTAATAATGGCATATTTGAATATCAGGAGAATGAGTAAAAATAAAGCCACTAAAGTAACCTCGCTACTTGAACTTTTGTGCAAACTTTGATAAACTATACATAGGTGTGTTATACAATGGAAGAAGAGGTGGAAGAATATGCAAGGATGTGTCTTAGATGATTATAGTATCAAAAATGATGTGCAGCAACTATACAAAGAATATAATATCATGTCTTTAAATGAAAAACTATATAAAAAATTTGTTAATGTATATAAATGCGTTAAGAATGAAATAACAGCAGAGAATATTAGAGAAGTGTACAATGAGTTATTTACTAAGTATTATCATAATGAAGCGGTTATAAAAGCAGCTTTTATTAGGCAAATATTATTTAAAAGTAACAATAGTATAACAATATTTGAATTAAATAGTGGGGAAAGTAGACTGGATTTATGTAAGGTTAATGGTAAAAGTGTGGCATATGAAATAAAAACCGAGTTAGATACTTTAGATAGACTTGACAAGCAAGTTAATGACTATCAACGATTATTTGATGAAGTATATGTAATTTGTCCAATTAGTAAATGTCAAGAAGTAGAAAAAGTTATACCGCTAGAATGTGGTATATATGTGTATGAAGAAATAAATGACAAGTTAATATTTAAAGTTTATAAAAATGTGCAAAAATCAGAAAAAATAGATGTAGAGTATCAACTTAGTACGATTACATTGGAGTTTTTACGAAAAGTAGTGAAAGACAATTCTTTAACAAGAGGAGAATGTATAGAGATTTGTAAGAAAAAATACAAAAAAAGTACTATCAATACACTTTACAAAAGATATCTAAAAATAAAATATAGTGATAGGTGGAATTTTCTGAAAGATAACAATGAAAAAATCCTGGATATAGATTATCAATGGTTTTTTAAAAACAATATTAGCCCTACATGTATATATAAGTAAAGGATATATAAGTATTTACTGAATATTGTAAATACTTATATATCCTTTATAAAATAAAAAAGTATAGAAGATTTTAAAAATAGTTGACTTAAATATAAATTTATGATATCATACTACTATAAGGCATAGGCGGTGAAACAGTCTTGAAAATACAATACCAAGGAAAACTAGAAAAAATACTAACTAATGAAAGGCTTCTGAAGAAAGAATACACACAATACTATAGAAATATCATTAGTAGAATGGTGGAACTATCTTCGGTTGATAATCTATCTGAAATATCCACATCTCCGCCACCTATAAGGCATAAATTAACAGGTACATATGATGGTTGTTGGGCAGTATGGTATTCGAAAAACGATAGAATTGTATTTAAGCCAATTGGCAATTATAACATAGAAGATATAAAAACAATTAAAGAAATAATTATTATATTTGTAGGAGATTATCACTAAAAATTATTAGAAAAGAGGGGTTATTATGAGTATGAATTATTATGTGCCAACAGGTACTATATTAAAAGAATATCTTGAAGCAAATAATATAACTCAAAAAGCTTTGGCAGAAAAATTGGGATGTAGCGAAAAATATGTTTCTAACCTTATTAATGGTGAAGCAAAGATGACAGAAAAAGTTGCCATAGCACTTGAAAAAATATTTACAGATGTGCAAGCAAAGTTCTGGTTAGATATTGAGTCAAATTACAGACTGTCTTTAGCAAGGGAAGAAGAGAACAATGAAAAAGAATTAGAGAATGTAGGAGAGATAGCTAAAAAATATAAGTTTAAGGAAGTATTTAAAGGGTTAAAATGGCCATTGGAAAAACAGTATGATGAAATGCTGAAAATATTAAAGATAAAAAGTTTTAGAGAAGTAGATGAACGATGGGCGAAACTTAATCCTAGTTTCATGCAAGACGGGGGCGACAACGAACCAATTTTAGTATGGCTCTCACTTTGCGAGGAGCAGATAGAGATAAAAGATAATGATATAGGGCAAAACAAATTTGATGTAAATGAGTTGGCAAAAAGAATACCAGATTTTAAAAGAATAGTATATACAGAAAATTTTGAACAGGCAATACAAAATTTGCGAATAATGTGCAATCGATTAGGAATTTACTTCGTATGTGAGGAAGCAATACCAGGCAGTAAAGTACGAGGAGCGACGACTACTTACAATGGAATACCTGCTATCTATATAAGCAAAAGGCTACGATATATTGATGTAATATGGTTTGCATTTTTCCATGAACTTGGACATTTGATAAATGACTATAATCAAGAAGAAACAATGATTTCATTTGTAGATGAAAATGAGGAGGCGTTGAGTGAAAAAGAGAAAAGAGCAAATAAATTTGCAAGGGAAAACTTAATTAATATAGATGACTATAATAACTTTGTTGATAAAAATATATTTAATGAAAATAGTATACTGAAATTTGCAAAAGATCAGAAAGTTATAGTGGGTATCATAATCGCTTTTCTACAACATGATGATAAGCTGGATTGGAATCAATTCGTAGGATTAAAAGCAAAAGTATAAACTATAAACTAAAGGTGGTGATTGTATGTATGTACCAATACTAAAGAATAGGGATCAAGAATTAAAATTGATGAAAAATTACAGTGGCTACTTTTCTGAAAAGATGATACCTCTTATTGAAATAATTCATGAGAAGAAAGATGAAATATGTACAATAGAGGGTATACAAGAGAGGCTAAATGGAAAAGAAGCATTTATTGATTATTTTACATTTGATGATGAGACATATGGAAAAAACGTGGGAGTAAATAAATGCAACATAGCTAATGATCTGAGAGGAAATATGGAATTGTATTTCGGAAAGCTCGAAAGAATATTAAAATATGACAATTTGATACCTGTAGTATCTATAAGTAATGCAAGAGAGTTTACAAAAGAAGATTTAAAAGCCTTTTTATTAAGAATAAAACAGAATAATAAGAGAATAGCAGTAAGGATAACAGATGAATATTTATACAGATATATGACTACAATTAGTGAAATTATTGAAAAACAAGATTTCTTCATGTTTGACATAAGGGAGCAGGATATAGAATCAAAATTCATGGAAAATGAGCAAATAAAGAGTTCTAATATAGTTGCAAGAAAAATAATATTAAACTCTCCGAGACATAGAAGTATAAAAAATGGTTCATATGGAGAAGACGGAGAAAGTGGGGAAGATGGAGAAGATGGATGGACAAACCTTATTGATAATTCAGTTGCACTAAAATATAAAAAAGTGGGCTTTGAAGGCTTTGGAGATTATATGGGACTAAAAGATGCACTTCCGGGTAAAAGTGGTGGTGGAAAAGGTGTAGCGCTGGCATTAATTTATTTGTACAGTAAAAATAAATTTTATATTGTTATAAATAATGATACTATAGGAGATAAAAAACCTGTAGATCAAGGATTAAAAGGATATAAAAAAGTAATTTATAAAATCAACTTACTAGATAGTAAAGAGTTTGAAAAAAGAGATTGTGAAATGTTCAAAGAGTTGGATATAATGCAATCGGGTAAGGAAAAAAAGAATGGAAGTTGGTCCACATGGAACTATTTGACGATGGTTAGATATTTAGATCAAATACATAGGCACATGATAGAATGATTTTGGTATTAATGTAACACATTAATATATAGAAAAAAAGAATCCCTCTGCAAAGGGACTCTAACATGTACGAAAGTGTACATACTTAAAAATTACTGTTTAAAGTATATCACAAATTGTGTTAGATTTGCAACACTTTTTGTTAAAAAAGTACACTTTCGTCTTAAAACTAGACGAAAGGAGGATATCTGTAATGAAAACTAAGAGCTCAGTACGAGGAAGGCAAGAGAAAAAGATAGTTGTAGTAAAGGGTTATACCAAAAAAGATGGCACGAAAGTACCAGATCACAGAAGATCAACACCAAACTAAAAGGAGGAGTGATGCATATGTTGTTATGCGAAAAATATGAATTAAACTCCGACAAAGTTGATTTTCTTGATATAGAACTAGACGGCGGAGATACACAAGTTTTTATTGACCCATATCGTATACATATATCAAGTGAAGAATGGTGCAAAGGAGTAAAAGACCAAATAAGCAGGTATTTTGAAAAGTTGATAGACTATGCCCAAAATGACCAAGATGACGAAGCAAGGCGAATGATGAAGTATTTGAGGGAAATTAACGAGCTAAAAATTGGCTATTCAAGCAATAAGTCTCAAGGTAAAGGATTTTCTTTGAAAGATGGGATGTACCTGTATGAACAAATTAAGAAAAGCAAGGTAAGGGAAACAGGGATGGTAAAAGACATTTTTGACTGTCAAGTATTTATACCCAGAGTTCATAGGGATAAGGTATCTGATTTTATATCAAATATAATACAAAAGAATTTAGTTGAGTATACACAAAAAGAATGTCAAAAATATAATATTCCAATGCAACAGGTAAACAGCATAAGATATCACAATATAGATACAAACAAATGGGATAAAGTAAAGGTTTATCTGCCAGTTCATTATGGAAAACCGATTATACTCATTCCTAAAACAATAGTTAGAAGTAAACAATATTTTGACTACTACAATGTATACGATAAGCTTATAATACCGTATTATCAAACAGAAATGGCAAACCCGTTAAATAGATTATTGTATTTAGCAAGTAACGAGCCTATAACCAAGAAAGAGGTTAAGAAGAGATTTCCTTGTAGAAGAGAATTTGTTAATGAGTTTTTAGATACTAATGTGGAAAAATATATACAGTTCAGAGAAAACGCACTAGGGATGTAACTTAAGGGAACAGTACAAAAGGAAGACCGCAGCGAACTATACAACGTTCAAGTGGTCTTTTTTTGTTTACACAAACCAATCCATAAATGTTTAACGTGCAATATAGTTACAAAAGGACATACTTTACTATTACTAGTTGATATTTAATACGCATTCAAAAAAGAGGTAGGTATTCGGTAAGTAGGCTCCCCACCCCAATAGTAAGTAGCCAATGTAATTGGATAGTAATTTAGGAAGAAATTCAGGGGCAATGGCAATATATATAGGAGACAACAGAGATAAAGAAGACAACACATGCAACAGAGACGGCGGAGACAATAGAGATAGCAGAGATAGCAGAGATAGCAGGGATAGCGGAGACAGTAGAGACAGCAGAGACAGCAGAGACAACAGAGATAACGGTGACAATAGATGCAACAGTGGCAGCAGAAGAAAGTTTAGATATATTAGTTATAGAAAGTATTAAGAACCAGAGGATAGGTTAAACGATAACCTGGACAAATACAGTTGAGCATCGACGCTCAACGACTACAAGGAGGGTTCCAACTATGGAGAACCGATATGAAGAAATGCGAAATAAGATCAAAGAGGCAGCAGGCCTGAACGGGCAAATGCTTGAAATATTAGAGTTGGCCGAGGCAGAAAGCAAACAAGTCATAGGCGACCTGGCAAAGGCAAACAAAACTATTATTGAGAATTCTGTGGACAATGCGATTTTGGATGCATACAAAGCAGAAATAAGCAGCCTAAAGGCTAAGATAAGGGAATATGAGGACAAGACTAAGGGGCTTGATAAACTTAAAACGGTTTGTGAAGAACTCAAGGCAGAGCAAAAGGATAGGGAGCTGTACATAGCCAATCTTGAAGAATCATTAGCGAGTTTTTATAAAAATTGGGGACATGGAGCAAACTTTCTGATCAACACCGAAATGATTGACTCTGCGATTATTAAGATGGCTTACAAGAGGTATAGCCAACAGAAAATGAGCGATATCATTACTGCTGAGTGCCGTAAGACAGACCCAGAGTTTGTATTCTCAAAGTCTGCTGTCAGATACAGATTAGATCAGCTAAGAAAAAGAGGTAGAATATAAAAAAGTAGGCTTGTTGTCACCTGTACCCAGGCAGCTCACAGGGCATACCTCCCAATTAGAAGTAACCAGATGGTTAAAAAACTTTAATTGGGGGGTTCTCTATATGACAAAAAAAGAATTATCGGCAAGTAATGAACATACATTTGTAGAAGAAGATTCTATAACTGTAGGTGATGTTATGAAACAAGAAGTTGTGGCGGTAGGGAATAAAAAGGAAAAGTCAGAGCTCGTGATTGTAAAACGCGAGTTTACTGAGGGTGGAAAACCACTTGAAATCAAGCTAAACGACATTGTAAATGTAGTTTTACTTAAAAAGATTGTCTAAAGGGGCTCCTATATAAGGGAAAATATGGTATAATGGATAATAGACAAGTAGTTATCCATTATACAAGACAGAGAGGAGAGATGAAAATGTATATGGGTCTAATGGATAATGTGGATAATAAAATTTACAATGTAGGTATTTATGTACGTCTTTCCAAGGATGATTTTAGTAAGGGAAAGGCAACAGATCAAGAAGTATCTGAAAGTATCAAAAACCAAAAAAACATGTTGACAAAGTATGTGATGGAGAAGTCTTGGAATATCGTGGATATATTCGTCGATGATGGTGTAAGCGGTGCCAGCTTTGATAGAAATAACTTTAATCGAATGGTTGATATGATAGAGGCAGGGGCTATAGACTGCGTGCTCTGTAAAGACCAGAGTAGACTAGGGCGTGACCACATAGAAGAAGGAAACTATAGGGAAAAATATTTTCCGAGTAGGAATGTAAGATACATCGCTATTGACGATGGAGTCGATACTTTCAGAGATACATCAGGAAATGATATGGCGACGATGCGGTCAGCCATGAATGATATGTACATACAGGATACTTCTAAAAAGGTAAAAAGGTCGTTCGATACAAAACGTCGAAATGGTGAGTTCATAGGGGCGCACTCACCTTATGGTTATAAGAAAGATACTATAAATAAAAACAAGCTCGTGATAGATGAAGAGGTAAGTCATATTGTTGCGAGGATATTTGCTGAATACATAGAAGGGTACAAAGAAGGAAAAGGGTACACATCTGTTGCAAATGGTCTGAATGCAGATGGTGTATTGACTCCGACGCAATACAAAAAGACAAAAGGAAACTATAATAATGCAAAAGCAAGGCTTGGACTATGGTCTGCAGAAAGCGTAAGACGAATACTGACCAGTCCCACATACATGGGTGCTTTGACACAAGGGAGAACTTTAAAGAAAGGTCCAAAGGTAAAATCATTTCTCAATATTCCCAAAGAATATTGGATTATAGTGCCGGGGACACACGACCCTATTGTATCGGAGGAGACATTCACAGTGGTCCAAGAATTAATTGAAAGAAAAGAGAAGTACCCAACAAGACCGAGTATAGAGGGACATTTGCTCACAGGATTGATTTTTTGTGCAGACTGTGGTGAACGAATGACATTTCACAAGACTAACAGAGGGACTACGCAATGCATATGCAGCAAGTACAAGAGATACAAAGGAATGTGTAGTAGACATGCTATTAGAGAAGAAGATATTAATAAGCTTGTGTTGGATGATCTTGGAAGGATAGCGAGTAAAGTGGTTGATGTTCAAAAGCTGAAAAAAATGTCGGTAGGTGCTGAGGCACAAAACCAAAGGGCAAACTCAATACAAATTCAGCTAGACAAACTGAAAAACAGGGTGGAAGAAATCAGAAACATTATAAAATCGCTGTATACAGATAAGGTAAAAGGAATTGTTAGTGAAGAAACATTTATCGAGATGCAAGCAACGTTTAGTGAAGAAAAGACGGTTGTTGCAAAAAAAATACAACAACTTGAAGAGCAAGAGAAGAAAGCGGATAAGGTTGAACGCAAAGCGAATAAGAGGCTAGATGAGATGATTGAGGATCTAGTTAATATGAAAGAAATTAATAATATAATACTAAAGGAATTGGTGGATAGGGTGGAAGTAAGTGAAAACAAGGAAGTAATGATTAGGTACAAATTTAGTGCGTAAAAACATTAATCATAAAACGGTTAAAATATTGATAATTTAACCGTTTTATGATATACTAATAGTAGAGGCGGTGAGAATATGAAATTTGATGAGTTATTAGAAAAGAATAATACAAATTTGAACGAGTTAGCAAAGGTTGTTGGTATCCCTTATACTACTTTATATAGTGGGGTTGGGAATCCATCTAGGCTCCGAGCGGATAATTTAAAGATAATTGCAGGGTATTTTCATATTAGTATGGAAGAAATGTATGATATTATGAATGAAGACAAGGAAAAGACTTTGTTAAATGTTTTTAGAGAACAAAAGGGTATGCGGCTTTCGGGAAGCATATATCATGAAACGCAGATAAAGCTTTGTTACAATACTAACAGAATCGAAGGAAGCATGTTATCGGAAGATCAGACAAGATATATATATGAAACAAATACTGTGATAGAAGGTGATACACCTAGTAGAGTTGATGATATTGTTGAGACTGCAAATCACTTTAAGTTATTTGATATTATGCTTGATAAGGCTAAGGATATGTTGACGGACAGCATGATAAAAGAGTTTCACGAGGTTTTAAAACGAGGAACATCTGACGAGAGGAAAGATTGGTTTATAGTTGGGGATTATAAGACATTACCCAATGAAGTTGGTGGTAAAGAGACTACTGCACCTGAAAGAGTAGCAGAAGAAATGGCTAAGTTGCTTACTTGGTATAACGGACGTAAAGAGATAACTCTTGACGAGATCATAGAATTTCACTACCGGTTCGAGAGTATTCACCCATTTCAAGATGGAAATGGACGAGTTGGTCGTATCATTATGTTTAAAGAATGTTTAAAGCATAATATCATTCCGTTTGTAATAGAGGATACACAAAAAGCGTTTTATTATAGAGGTCTCAAAGAATATGGACAGGAAAAAGGATATCTGAGAGATACTTGCCTGAGTATGCAGGATAAATATAAAGCCGTGATAGAAAAGTTTGGGGTAAAACTTTAAAAATTCTTCTTTACTTTTTTAAGAACAAAAAAGTAACAAAAAGTTCTTTCTCCCCTAAATCCCCGCTGGGGACTTTGCTCGCAAACTTAGCTATTCGAGCGAAGAAAGACACTTCACTCTCACACGCACGATTGCTGAGTTAGGAGCTTGCGCGGATTTGATTTTAGGGATGGGCTTTGTAGATAAAGAATAGATTGCTTCGTGGCTCGCAAGGACAGTACTAGAGAATACAATGTTTAAAGGGAAAGAGGGCGAGTGCGACATGGTACTCTGCCCAGGGTACATTGAAACCCATCCAGCTTCCGCCGAATCCTTCTCCCCATTTATCTTTATCGGTGATAATCCAGCTACCGTAGGGAGAACGTGTTGAGTCTTTCCCGCCTGATAAGGGGTACTTTTTGATTAACTCACCATCTTTGAAGATATACATTTTACATTCATCCAAATCACAGTGGATGAAGTAATGGGTCTTAGATTTGAGGTTTATAAAAGTGCTAGATAATTGAGTATTACTGAAACTAGAATATGCAAAAAAGAGGGCTAAAGCAACACAGATAGAAAGTAAAACAAAATATATTTTTTTCTTCATACGTCAAACTCCTTATTTATAATATTTATAGAAATATATGTTGTTAAGCGGTTTAATATTAATATTTACAGCAAATATATTTAATTAAAGAAAACAAAACATTGACAAATAAATTATGCTATTGTATTATAACTAAAAAAAACAAAAGATAAAAGGGGTGCTAAAATGTTAGAAGGAGTTAAATTGGCAACGGAAGAAGAAATAAAAGATTTAAAAAGCAAGATGATGAGACTAAACATTTTAGGAGATTTTTTACATATTTTTGATAATAAAGAGATAAAATTACTTGATATACCTCAAGATGGATTGGGTAAATATTTTAATATAATTGTGAGAGATATAGCCACAATGAATACGGAAGTTGTTAATATATTTGAAGTTGATGACGAAGTGTATATACAAGAGTGTTCTGTAGACGGGTTAAGTAGAATAGTTACAAAATACAAAGATGGGGAAATACATAGTAAGTACGGCGTAATATACCATAGAAATACGGTGCACCCTAAAGAGGAAGTTTATTATAGATATGAAGGCAGTCAAGTCATAAAAATAGCAAAGGATAGAGCAGTAAGTACAATAGATGTATACACACCTGAAAATGATGGTGAAATTGATAGATTGAAAAGTCATCAAAAGTGTGTGATTAGTGATAAAAAGGTATGTAGCAGTGTTGAAAGAACTGTTACAATAACAAAAGATAATATGATGAATGAAAGTATAGAAGAACAAATAATGTATATAGAAAATAGGAAGGGGAAAAAGAATGATTTAGATTTTAAATTTAATTATTTTAGTAATAACATAAATAATAGAATAAATGCTACTATACAAAATACAGTTAATAAAACTGGACATAGTAGTTCAGATAATTTTAGTAGTGTAGGTGGGGTTATATTACGTGCTGAAAGTGTAAGTCCAATAACTTACAAGTCCGAGACTAAAGATAATGTGAACGGAGATAAATATACAATGATTGAAGTTGTTCCTAATGTAAATATATCCGATGGTCTTTATAAAAGCTATGCTAATTCAAATATTATAAGGATGACGGCATCATTGAAAAAAGGACGACATAAAAATAGAACAGTAAATAAAATAGATAAAATTGATTGTTGTTATGTTGAATTACCATTTGAGACTGATAACACAGCTGAAAGAGGACTGCATAGATATCCTAAATTGTTACCAATGGTACCAAAAATTTGTAGAGAAATGAAAGAAAACCTAGGTGCTTGCAATCATACAAACAATTTAGTAACTCTAATGGAATTTGCAGAAGGTGAAGTTAACTCGGTTTTAAATAATAGACAAAAATGTATAGAAGAAGAGAACGGACAAAACAATACCGCATTAGGGGTACTAGGTAAAGCTTCGACATTCCCACAGGGTCAGAAAATAGGTGTACTTGATATTGCGCGTATTGGTAGTTTGCGGGAAGTAGTAGATGAACTTGACGAGGTGAAAAACTTAGCAGGTTCATGTATGCTAGAACCAATAATTTCAAGACAAGATTTAAAAGTAGCAATCGAAACACCAGAAACCGCAGTTATAGAATTGTAGTATACAAAAGAAAGTTAGCAATTTGCTAACTTCTTTTGTATTTATCAGCTAATGTAGCTAATCTAGTAGCATAATCATTTTTAAGCATATCAGAAGTAAATCTCCACGCCCAGTTGTCGTCTGCGGTACTTGGCGTATTCATTCTGTGTGTTTCATCAAGCTCGAGTATATCTTGAAGTGGAATTATGACGGTATTTGCTTTTGTGTTATATGCAGCATCGATAAAAGAATATGCTAAATTGGTCTCATCAACATCTATATAGGTTTTCACTATTTTTTTGGTATGATCATCAAGCGCTTTATACCAGCCAACAGTTGTATTATTATCATGAGTACCTGTGTAGAGTATTCTATTTGCTCCTATATTATTTGGGAGATATGGATTATCTTCTTTTCCATCAAATGCAAAATGCAAAACGCATATACCAGGTATATCAAAAAAATCTCTTAATAATTCAACAGCAGGTGTTATTATGCCAAGATCCTCAGCTACCATAGGCAAATGTCCTAGTTTTTGCTCTATGTGACAAAAGAAGTCTTTGTCAGGACCTTTTGTCCATTTACCATTTTTAGCAGTTTTTTCACCACACTTAGTCTCCCAATATGCCTCAAAACCTCTAAAATGATCTATTCTCATAGCATCAACAAGTCCTAAAGTATTTTTTATACGAGAGGTCCACCAAGCAAAATCAGTTTGTTTGTGATATTCCCAATTATAGATAGGGTCACCCCAAAGCTGTCCGTCTTCGCTGAAATAGTCGGGTGGCGCGCCAGATAAAATTGTTGGGTAACCATCGTTATCCATATGAAATAATTTTTGATTGGCCCACACATCTGCGCTATCGTACGAAACAAAAATGGGAACATCACCTAAAATTTTGATACCTTTTTCATTTGCATAAGACTTTAATTCATACCACTGTATAGAAAAAATGAATTCACAGAATTTATGGAATTCTATTTCATCACGAAGTAAATCTTTATAATATGCGATTACATCAGGATCGTGTTCTATGAGTTCTTTATTCCATGAACTCCAAACAGCATCGTAGTAATAAGCGGTTGCTGTTTCTTCATCCAAATGTTGACTTGCAGATTCTATATAGTTTTGAAGCTCTAAAGAAATAGTAAGATTATCTTTTGAATGAATGCGTGTTTTAATGAAAAAATATTTTAAAGATATAAAAAGAGTGTAATTATCAAGCCAATCTGCATTATTATGAGTAAAATTTTGAAAGTTTATTGTTAATTCTGGATCCTTTATTTCTTTGAAATTTATAAATGCACGAGTCAAAATTTCAACCTTTTTAGATAAAATAGATTTAAAATCAACATGGCCAGAGTTTTTTATAATAGATTGTTTTAATGTTGTATCAGATATAAGCCCCATTTTGTGAAGCTTTTCAGGACTAATCAACATATAAGTGTTTGCGAATGCCGAAAAACCTTTATAAGGTGAATAAGTTGTCGCAGTTAAGGGTAATATTTGCCAAAAAGATTGTTTAGCACTATATAGAAAGTCTACAAATTTATATGCATTTGGACCCAAGTCTCCTATACCATACTCACTTGGCAAACATGTAGGGTGAAGTAAAATTCCAGCTTTTCTTTCAGTAAACATTAAAAACAGCACCTCCGCGTTAGTTATCTTTTAATATAATATTCATTTTACCAAATTTATTAAAAAAAATCCACATTTTTAAAATTAAATACCAAAAATTGAGTATAGTTTTTATACATTAAAAAAACTTATTGTGTAAAAACTATAATTGAAAAATCAATAAATGAAAGGAGGTTTATGTATGAAATTTAGAATTGAATATTTGCTGTTTGCGACGGCAATATGTGTGGGTATATTGACAGGATGTGAAGGTAATACAACTGCGGTAAATCCTCCAGGAACACCAGATTACCAGATGTCAGAGAGGATAGCGACAAAAACTCCAACAACAGGCGGAACAACAGCTGGAACAGCAGGGGGAAGTGATAGGGGCGTAGGGACTGATCTAGATGCATTAACAAATGATGGTTTTGGAACTGGAACTAACGGACTTTTCGGGGGAACTGCTGATAATGGTTACGGAGATAATAACGGAACAACTGGTACAACAGGTACAACAGGAGGACTAGGAACAACAGGAACAACAACGGCACAAGCAAATGATATTAGAAGTTTGCAAACACTCGCAACTCAATGTGAAACAAGAATAGATAATGTATCAGGAGTGGGAGATTCGGAAGTTGTTTTAATGGGTAATGAGGCATATGTAGCGTGTAGGTTAGACAATAATGCAACAACTGTTCCAGAAAGCATAAGAAATAGTATACTTGCAACAGTGAAAAGTATAAATCCTAGTATAACAAAATGCTATGTACTTACTGACGATACGCAATTTAATCAAGTAAAAACATTCTCAGATAGTTTAAGCAATTTAGGCAATATAAGTACAAATTTAACACCAGAAACTTCAGCTTATTAAATAAAAATCAAATTTGTTTTAAAACAAATTTGATTTTTTGCTTTACATACAGTATAAATATTGGTAAAATTAAAACAAAAATAAAGCATTCTGTATATTTTACAGAATGCTTTGAGGGGGAAGGTTGAAACTATAAAATTTTGATGTGGTGGTTTTTACAAAATTTTATATATGTAAAGAATTATGTTTTGCATAATTCTTACAAGCTGATTATAAACGAAAATCAATTATTTCTGGATTAGTATCCTTTGTAAAAGTTCTTTCATTAGTATATATAGGTTTAAATGGAACAACTTTACAGGTATAAGTAGGACTAGTAACATCATAATCAAAACATTCTTGAATTTGTTTTTGCTGTTCAATATCTGGATTTTTTGGTTTGTCCTTAGGTGTTCTTTCTGGTGAAGTAATTGGATATATCAAATGTCTGTTACTATTATCAGTTTGAATATCACTAATTATGTCTCCCATCAAATGCACCTCATTACGACTTTATTTTTATTAATTATATAACAAAATTTGGTAATTGTCAAGTGGAAGGTGAAAAAAATATGAAAATTTTTGACAAAATTGAGAATATAAGGAATGTAGGAAAAAAAACATTAGAAAAGTTAAGAATGATGCATATCCAAACGCTCGAGGATCTTATTACTCATTTTCCTAGAGATTACGAGGATAGAACAGAGATAAATACAATAAGCCAACTCATTGACGGAGAAAGCTGTACTTTTAAGGCAAGTATTGCAAGTATACCTATTAATACTAAATTCAAAGCGAAAGTTATAACGAATGTAGAGGTATCGGATGATACAGGTGAGGCAGAGGTTACATGGTTTAATCAGCCTTATATTCAAAAAGTGCTAAAGCCTGGAGTGGAGTATATTTTTGTAGGGAAAGTAAGACGAGCTTTTGGTAAACTGCGAGTTGAATCGCCCAAATACGAGTTGGCAAATAAATCAGAGTTGATGATAGCAGGTAGAATAGTTCCAATGTATCCTCTTACATATGGAATGAGTCAGCATAATCTGCAAAAAATTATAAAAAATGCTTTAGAAAAATTGAGCGGAACATTGATTGATATTTTCACTGAAAAAGTACGGGACAAATATAACTTAGCAGAGTATAACTATGCTATAAAAAACATTCATTTTCCATACAATGACGAAGCTTATAATAAGGCTAAGAGAAGACTTATATTTGAAGAGCTTTTTATAGTACAAGCAGCACTTTTATATATAAAAGACAAACTCAAAAACGATATTAAAGGAATAAAATTTAGTATTCCAAGTGATATTGATAGTCTAGAGAAAGCTTTACCTTTTGAGTTAACCGGTGCTCAAAAAAGAGTCGTAGATGAAATAAAGATAGATATGCAAACAGAAAAAATCATGAATAGGCTTGTGCAAGGTGATGTAGGCTCAGGAAAGACTGTTATAGCACTTATGGCTATGTATATTTGTGTGAAAAATAATTACCAAGTAGCAATGATGGCACCGACTGAAATACTAGCAGTTCAGCATTATGAGTTTTTAACTAAATATTTAGAAAGATTGGATATAAAAACAGGTTTACTAGTAGGTTCATTAACCAAAAAACAAAAAGAGGATATGTATGACAAGTTGAAAAACGGACAAATAGATGTCATTATTGGTACACATGCAATTATACAGGAAAGTTTAGAATTTAATAACCTAGGGCTTGTTATAACTGATGAGCAGCATAGATTTGGAGTGGATCAAAGATTGAAGCTGACAGATAAAGGTGAAAATCCAGATATAATTGTTATGACGGCAACCCCAATACCTAGGACTCTTGGCCTTATACTTTATGGTGATTTAGATATATCGATAATAGATGAGCTACCTAAGGGAAGACAAAAGATAGATACACATCATGTTAATTCTTCATACAAAGAAAGAATGTACAACTTTGTAAAAGAGCAAATAGAACAGAGAAGACAAGTATATGTAGTATGTCCCATGGTTCTTGAAAATGAAGAAATGTCAGAGCTAGAATCAGTAATAACATATACAGAAAACTTAAACAAAACACATCTTGGAAAATATAAAATCGAGTACATACATGGGAAAATGAAGGCAAAAGAAAAGAATGACATAATGACGAGGTTCAAGAATAATGAGATAAATATACTGGTATCAACTACTGTTATTGAGGTAGGGATAAGCGTTGATAATGCAACGATGATGATTATAGAAAACGCTGAAAGGTTTGGACTTGCGCAATTACATCAATTGCGTGGAAGAGTGGGAAGAGGTTTGCACAAATCTTACTGCATACTTGTTACGGATGCAAAAGGAAAGATAATAAGAGAAAGAATGAATGTAATGAAGAATACAAATGACGGATTTATAATAGCTGAGAAGGATTTAGAATTAAGGGGAACAGGAGACTTTTTTGGTACCAAGCAGCATGGTCTACCTGAGTTTAAAATAGCAAATCTTTATGAGCATACTGATATACTAAAAGAGTCACAACAGGCAGCAAGAGAGATGATTGAAATGGATAAGTGTTTGAGCAATGAGGAAAATAAGAATATAAAAGAAAAAATAGAAAATATAATAAGGTACATAGCTCTTTAAGCAAAGCCTAATTAAGATGAAAAACATATAGTTTCTTAATATATACTCTTAAAATAATTATATATTTTATTAAATCACTTGAAAAAATTGCTAATTTAATGTATACTATTGGTATAATCAAAAACTAATTTTAATTGTATTTCAAAGGGGGATAAAATTATGAATTACATGATATCAGGGAAAAACATAGAAGTTACAGAGGCTTTGAAACAAAAAATTGAGGATAAATTCGAGAGATTATCTAAATTTTTAAATGATGACACACATGTTCATGTTACTTTTAGTGTTCAAAAGCTACAACAAAGAGTAGAAATTACAATACCTATTAAAGGCACAATACTTAGAACAGAAGTAGAAGATCACGACATGTATGTAGCTATAGATAAGGCAATTGATATTTTAGATAAACAAGTTGTAAAGTATAGAAGTAAATTAAAAGATAAACATAGACACGATAATACATTTAAAGAAGAGTTTCTTAAAGAATTGCATGACACTGAACTTGATGAAGAGGTACATAATGAATTAAAAATATCTAAAATAAAAACATTTGATGTAAAACCTATGGCAAGAGAAGAAGCAATAATGCAAATGAATCTTTTAGGTCACGACTTCTTTGTATTTAGAGATATGGATAGTACTGGCGAGAGAATAAATATTATTTACAAGAGAAAAGGTGGTACTTACGGACTTATAGATCCTGAGTATTAATTAGATAGTATAAAGATAACGGAAAGATAAGTATTTAGATAGCACATATTGACAATCTCACCATAACATGATAAAATTTTATCATGTTATGGTGAGATTTTTATATAAAGAAAGAGAACTTTATATTATAGAGGTGGCATATATGAAAAAAGAATATATACTATATATTTTTCTTATATTAACACCCTTTTTTCAAGGACTATATTTTGAATACAGTTTTTGTTTTTCAAATACTTTTTTACTTATATACTTAATATATTTATCATTTAAAAATAAGAAATTATATTATTATAAAAACATAGATTCTTTTGTTCTGCTAAGTATAATATTTATTTATATGGTATCATATTTTGTTGCAATAGATAAAGGGATGAATATTTATGGTATAATAAAAGCAATAGAGCCATTAATGCTTTATCTAGTATTGCTCCAACTTGATGTAAATAAGAAAGATTTTATAAGGGTAATAACTATATCAGGAATCTTACTTGCTAGTGTAAGCATGATAGCATTGTACCAAAAATCATTTATTGATATAGTTATTCAAAACAACAGAATGGGTGGCTTTATTGCATATGCCAATACATTTGCACTATATATACTAATGGCATATGTAATAATGCAAAAGGATGAGTTGAATAAATATGTAAAAATAGTAGCGGGTGTATTAATGCTTTGTACAATTATATTAACATATAGTAGGAGTGTAGTTGTTATTGGGATTATAGTAATTGCATATATATTTATAAAAGAAAATAATAAAATTAAACACTCACTAGTAATATCAATCATACTTGCGTGCGTGCTATACCTAGTAATTATAAAAACTTCATTTTTAAATGAACAAAATAGTAGGTTAAGTGAAATAACCACACAATCAACGGAATTACAAGCAAGGTTCTTATATTATAATGATGCACTAGATATAATTTTAAAAAATATATGGGGCCTTGGGTATGATGGTTATTATTATATACAAGGAGCTTACCAAACAGGAATATATAAAGTTCGGTTAGTGCATAATTCTATTTTGCAAATTGCCTTAGAAATAGGTATTCTAGGGATACTAGCATATGGAATGATGATAATAAATATCATATTAAAAAGAACAAGAAGTCTAAAATTCGAGAAATTCGATTATTTAGACATTGCATTTATTATAATTGCAGCTCATTCTTTGTTTGATTTTGATTTATCATTTGGAGTTTTAATTAATATAATGATTATGATTATATATCTAAAAAACGAGCCATCCAAGTGTAAAATTAGTTTTTTGCCATTGAGGATAGAAGAGCAAGGCGGTAATCAGCTTTTTAAAATGACAAAGAGAGGAACCTTAATTATTGCAAGTTGTATAATTTTGATTGTGATGAATACATTTCTTGGAGTTTCAGCAGTAGCAGTGGAAAAGGGACAATATGATTTAGCAATAAAGAGCTATGGCTTTAATACTGAGGCGTATGTTAATAAAGCCGACTATTACTGGAAAATGGGCAATATAGAAAAAGCAAAAAAGCAGATAGGTTATGCGAAAATTTTGAATAATAAAAGTATAGATATATTGAAAATTCAAAGAGATATAAAAATATCTGAAAATAAATTGAAAGAGGCTTTAAAGATTCAAGAAAATATTGTAGAATTGGATAGAATAAATATACAGGAGATAGAAAAATACTCTAATTTAATACTTGAAATAATTAAGAAAGAGAGTTATAATAGAGAAAGGGAAATTTACAAAGGAAAAATGAAAGATATTAGAAAGTATGTGTATAAAGCTAAAGAGAATATTTCAGAACTTGCATATAAGCAAAAGAGAGTACCCGTTTTTCTTATGACCAAAACTCTAATAGAAAACGAAGAGGATGCTCTAAAATATTAAAGAGGTGTTTAATGATGGATTTTAGAATAAAAGATAATTATACAGAAGAAGTGAAACCAAAAGGAAAATATAGCGATACTATGAAACTAATTATGATTACAGCTGGGCTAGGATTGGTCGTGTTTGTGATTATGTTCGCGATTGTATTATCTATATTTAGTAACAAAGGTAATGATGATCAGTATAAATACAATGATGATAAAGAAGTAATTCTTGAAACAGAGAGTGGGAAAAAGACTAGCATGCTAGGATTGGTTCAAAAAATAAATGTAGCAAGTGGAGCGATAGAAATAACTAACTTAGATAACCCTAGCGAAGCTGATGTCAGTTTAAAGATGATGGGATATACCGAAATAAATGATGAATACGGTGAACTGATGGTAATTGGAGAAGTAGAGTTGGGAGATATTGCAGAATTTACATATGGTACAGAAAGCAAAAAGGTAGACGAGTTAAAGCTTAGCGGTAAAGTATGGGAGCTTAAAAATGTGCAAGGTATAGAAATAGACCAAGATAAAAAGACAATTACTGCAAAAGAGAAGGTATATAATTACAATAATAAATTGTTAAAATCATATAAAGGCGAAAAGATAGTATTTAGCGACTTAAATAAAGATGCAATCGTAGCTCTAAAAGGTTATAAAGATAATATTTGGGGCATAAAAGTTGAGAAATATTATGGGTATTTAACATTTTCAAATTTTGAAAATTATGTAGGTGCAGATATAGAAATAGATACGAGTGTATTTAAAAAAATAGAATCAGAGAATAATATTATACTTTCACCTGGAGAACATAAGGTTGTAATAAAGCGTGAGGATATAGAGAATCAAATAAAATATATAATAATAAAAGAAAAAGAAAAGACAACAATTGATTTAGGGGATGTAGAACCAAGACGTGGAACTATAAACTTTAGTATTAATGAATCTGATTACAACATCAACATTGAAAATGATATAACAAATTTTAATGTTGATTTTTCCGGAAAACAAATAGAGGTTCCATATGGAGAGTATATTATAACAATTACTAAAAACGGTTATAAAACGCTACAAAAAACGATACAAGTGAAAAATGAAACAACAAATTTTAAAGCAGTTATACAAAAAATTGGAGATAGTGCAAAGGTTAGAATAAATGCGAACATACAAAAATCTGAAGTATATATTGATGATAAATATGTAGGGATTGTGCCTATAAATACAAACCTTTCTTACGGACCACACAAAATAGTAGTTAGGAAGCTAGGATATATACCAGTTGTAAAACAGGTAACTGTTGACAAGGAAGAGGATTTCGAGTTTACATTAGAAATAGATAATCCATATTCAAACGGTACTGGGACCAATCCAACAAGTGACGCATATTGAGATTAGAACATAGGAGAAAATATGAATATAGCAATTACAAAAGAGCAAAGTAATTTTATAAAGTTAATAGCAATCTTGACAATGTTAATAGATCATATGGGTATAATTTTATTTCCAGATGTAATAGCTTTAAGGATAATAGGGAGGATAGCATTCCCCCTTTTTGCATACCAAATAGTTGTAGGGTATTTAAATACGAGGAATATCAAAAAGTATATATTAAGGCTACTCACGCTAGGGGTTGTTTGTCAAATACCATATTATTATGCGATGAATAACTTTGATCCGTACAACGCACAAAATTTTATAACAGGATTATCTACTTTTTTTACTATAACAAATAAGACTTTAAACATATTATTTACATTATCTTTGGGATTAATATGTATATATTTAATTGAAAAAAAGCACTATATTGTACTGACTTTCATGCTTACGATTTTAAGTATTCTGAGTTTTTATGAGATGGACATAGTAGATTACGGAATCTACGGTGTTTTCACAATAATTTTAATGTATACATATGTTAATAACTTTAAACTTTTATTTATAAGTTTCTTTATTTTGAATATAGTACTAGCATTTTCTGGTATACAGAGCCTTTATCAGATTTTCTCAATAATGGCAATGATTTTTTTAATAAAACCTATTAACTTGAAATTTAAAATACCTGGATGGTTCTTTTATTTGTTTTATCCGATGCATTTATCCATTTTATATGGGATAAAGATATGGTTAGAGGCACGTGGGTGATAGCATCCTGATATAGGAGTGAATGCATGTGGGTAAGATATCAAATATAATCACAATGTTAGAGTTATTGAAAAATGGTAAGAAGTATAGTATAAAAGACTTGGCTGGCCGTCTAGAAGTCACTGATAGGATGGTGAGGATTTACAAGGACGAACTAGAAAAAGCAGGTATCTATATCGACTCAATAAAAGGACCATATGGAGGCTATGTTTTAAATCAAAAAGTGGCCTTACCAGCAGTGGGCTTTAGCAAATATGATATACAATTACTAAAAAGCATGTATGCAATGTTAGAAAAGAATAAAGAGTTTATTTTAAAACATGAGCTTTTAAATCTTATAGACAAAATAGACGGTGAATATAAAGGAAGTAAAAAAAAGGTGGATGGTATACCTAATATTGTAGAAGAACGGGACGAGAAATATAGAGAAATTGAAACTCGAAAATATAATGCAATAGCTCGTGCAATAAAAGAAAATCAAAAAATGCTAATCAATTTTTTATCAGCCTCGCATGGCATGAAAGAACGCATAGTCCATCCGTGCGATTTGTTCTCTTATAATGACTCATGGTATCTGGCAGCCTTTTGTGAACTCCGAAATGAAATTAGACATTTCAGAATAATCAGAATAATAGAATATAAAGTCTTAGACCAAAAATATACAGAAAATTTAATAAAGTGACCATATATTTCCTCCTTTAGTGTTATTATAAAACTATAAAGGAGGTTTTTTATTATGGTAGATTTAGTATTTGATATAGATGAGGTGATTTTGGTTGAAAAATGTGTGCGTTATTGGAATAGGTGAATTAACTCTAGATGAGATGTATATAGAAGAGGCCGGAAAGTTAAAGTTAGTAAAGAAAGATGCTGGCGGTACAGTATGGAATATGCTTTGCAATCTATCTATGGAAGGAATAAAAACTATAGCGGTAGGGGCTTGTGGAGATGATGAAGATGGGAAAAGGTGCGTGCAATCATTAGAAGAGTTTAATGTGAGCACAAAGTATGTAAAAAGACAACTAAAAAACACTAGAAAAGTACATATTATGATAAAGAAGGATAGTGTTGATGAATCAGAACTAACAGCTAATTCATATAAATCACCAGTATCAGAAGAAGAGGTAAAACAAAACACAAATAATAAGTGGATTAGAAATATTCAAATTGAGAATATACACGAATATGAACAATGCATAGTAGTGATAAATTGTTTAAGAAAAGAATATTTTGATTACGCATTCGAGCTTAAAAAGAAAAACAATAAAATAAAAATAGCACTTGATATTGGATATCGGGGTTTTGTGAGGTATATAAGTAAACAGAAGATTATTGAATTTTTAAAGAACATAGATATATTGCAGACTAATGAAAAAGTATATAGGTTTATGGAAATTAGTAAAAAGCTAACATATGAGGATATAATGAATGAAACAAATATAGAGATTATGAGTATAACAAAAGGCTCTAAAGGGGTGGACTTCATATACAAAGAAAATGAAAATATAAAAGTGCATAAATGTGAAATAACATCACCTGCAAAAGTCATTGACCCAAGTGGAGCAGGAGATGCATTCTTTGCAACACTACTTAATGCATATATGAAAGAAACAAAAATAACAAGTAAATTTTTAGATAAAACATTTGAGAATGCTATAGAAGTCACTAAAAATGTTGTTGGTATAATTGGGGCCAGAGAACATTTAAGGAGGAAAAGATGAAAACACATTTTTCAAACTTATATAGAAGAATAGAGCAAGCCAATTTATCTGACGCGTATAAAAACTTGCAGGATATATTATCGGAAATAAAGGGAAATGTTATAACAATAGGGACAGGGGGATCTTATCCCATAGCGAGTTACGCAAGTGAAGTAATAAAAGAAAAAAATAAAGTCATGGCAGTGAGCATGAAACCAAGGGATATACTATTTACACATTTAGAAAGTGTAGAGTATGTAATTATGTTCACTTACTCGGGGAAAACGCCTAGCATATTAAAAGCAATAGATGAATGTAAAAAATATAAACATATAAAAATAGTTGTAGTGACAAGGGAAAAACTAAAAAAGGATGTAGTACTAAGGGAATACGATACTGTTATAAGCTATAAAAAAGATGATACAAAAGAAAAAAGCTTTATAAATATAGCTGCGACGCTTGCTCCAATTAGTCTTTTTTTAAGGTATGCAATGGAACCGATAGAAACGCAAGAATTCCTAGATTATATAATAAAGCAGTTAAATAAGTCAAAAGAACAAATTGAGAGTATTAGTAGTGTAGTGGATTTCAAAAGTATTTTGAGTAAAAATAATAATACAGTTGAAGTACTTACAGGGGACCATACATACCCATCAGCATACATACTAGAAAGTAATCTAGTAGAGTCAGGGATAGCATATACAGTTTTACAAGAAAAGAACGATTATTGCCATGGGAGAAGCATATTAAATTATAAGAATAGAACATCCCTTTTAATTTACTTGATAAATGGAGAAGCAAAAAAGCAAGATACATTTTTAATAGATAAATATATGAAAAAATTCTATAACCAAATATTATGCCTCCAGTCAGAGGAAGACAAAATTATTAGTAGTTTTAACTTATGTGTTTTAGCAATGTATTTATCAAAAAAAATAGCAGAGAGTGTAGGGATAAATCTGTCTAAAATTGACTATCCAGAAGAAATAAAGAAAATATATCATTTCAGTGGTGATATGGGGCAATAAAAGAGAAAGTAGAAAATACATTTTAATCTAGGAGAGTGAACCATATGTTTACGAAAATTGAACAGGCAATATACTTTGCAACTAAAGCACATGAGGGACAAAAAAGGAAGACTAGATTTGTTGACTACATTGCTCATTCATTCTCAGTAGGAATGATATTAAAGGATTTTGGATGTAGAGGTGAGGTAGTGATAGCAGGAGTTCTTCATGATGTAGTAGAAGATACATTATATACTATAGATGATATAGCGAAAATGTTTGGTGATGAAGTCGCTAGATTAGTTTGGAATGCATCAGAGTCAGACAAATCTCTTTCGTGGGAAGAAAGAAAACAAAAAACTATTGAATATATAAAAACAGCACCCTTTGAGGTGAAATTGATTGTATGCGCAGATAAGATAAATAATCTAGATAATTCGTATGAAGATCATCAAATTCTAGGAGAACAAGTTTGGAATAGTTTTAAGCGTGGAAAGGATGAAATGGAATGGTACTTTAAAAATGTACTTGCAAGCCTAAAATATAATGAGGAAAACAATCAATTATTTGAAAGACTTGAGAAAACGATAATTGAAGCATTTGATTCTAAATGTAAGTAAAAATTTTATGTGTAGACAAATAGAAATATGTAAAAAGAACCACTACCTGCTTATAAGCAGGTAGTGGTTCTTTTTACATATTTCTATTTTATAAAAGAATCTATGACAGTAATCAAAGTATTGATTTGTGGTTTAGATACTTGCTCGCTAGCACCTAATTCTTTACCTTTTTTATACATCTCATCAGTAATTAAAGATGAGAAAATAATAATAGGCACTTCAGATATAGGAGATTCGTTTCGTATTTTCGTTATTAAATGATGTCCATCCATACTAGGCATCTCAATATCTGTAATAATTAAGCTTGGAGTAATACTATCAGAATCTGATATATATTCCCATGCATCTAATCCATTTGTGAATTCAGTAGTATTTGCGTATCCTGCTTTATGTAATACATCTATTAATTTGATGCGTAAAAACTCTGAATCTTCTACCACAAAAATTTTCTTTAGAGAATTATTATCGGATAAAGCACGTTCATTATTTAGTTCCTCGAGTCCTGATCTAGGAGATAGCTCCATTAATATTTTTTCGAAATCAATTAAAAGGACGATTTTGTCTTGCATTCTAATTACACCAATAACTACACTACCATGAGAATGAGTAACAGCATCTGGTGCTTCAACAGAAGACCAAGACACCCTATGTATTGTTGCGACAGACTCAACATGGAAAGCCGTAAATGTATTGTTAAATTCTGTTATGATTATTTTGTCAGTACTATCAGTTATTGGTTGTGGTAAATGAAGATAAGTTGCGAGATTAATTAAAGGTACAATGTGCTCTCCCCTTAAATCGAAAACGCCCTCAAGGGCAGGCTCAGAATTTGGTATTACCGACACATCTGCATGTTGAATTACTTGATGTACCTTAGCTACGTTTATACCAAAATAGCTATTACCAACAGTAAACTCTACTATTTCAAACTCATTTGTGCCACTTTCAAGAAGTATATCAGATTTTGACATTTATGTTCCCCCTTAGCAAATATGTTATTCTATTAATATTATAACATAATAATATTTTTTTGTCATTATGTTAGGAATATTTTTTCGAAAATATTAATATATATATTAAATATAATAAGAGAAACATTTATAATGTTGAGGAAGGTGTGTTTTTTATGGTTAAAAAAATGATAGAGGTGGATGAAAACGAAAATATGTATGAAACTCTAAAATTTGTACTAGAAGATTTAACAAAACAATCAAAAGACATTAAAAATGCCTATAAGCATATGTATGATAATTGCAAGGAATATGATAAGGACATATTTCAAAGAATGTACACAAACGGAGTAAAGCACTATAAAATGTTGAAAGAGCTTTTAAAAATATTATATAAAATAGACTATAATGATACAAACGAGACAATTAAGAGTTATAAAAAATATGATTCTGAAAAATGTATAATGGATACATATGACATGCTTGACGATTACACAAAACTATATACAAATATAGAAGATAAAGATGGATATAAAGATATGATATTCGAAATAATACAAGATCTCCAAAAAAACATATCAATGCTGAATCTGGTTTATATGGGAGAAGAATAAGAAAAAGAATATATGGATATCGGATATCATTATCCATATATTGTGCATTGATCTTAAGGGTGTGAACATTTGTTATGTTTAAAATAAACAAAGAAAATCTACTAATATTAGTATTGTTAATCTTATTAGTATTAGAAATAATAAATAGTGATGATCATAAATCAAAAAGCACATTTACTCATGGACTACCATTAAGTAATAAAGTAATAGTTATAGATGCAGGGCACGGAGGGAAAGATGAGGGTACCTCCGGAAAACTAGAAAAAACAGAAAAGGTTATTAATTTAGAAGTAGCAATAAAACTTCAAAAATATTTAGAACAATCAGGGGCTTTCGTTATATTAACGCGTGCAGATGGTATGGGCTTACATGATCTAACGGCAAGAAATAAGAAAATGAGTGATCTTGCAAAAAGGAAAGATATAATAAATAATTCATACGCAGACATTATGTTGAGTATACATCAAAACAATTTCTCAGAGTCGAAATATAGTGGTAGTCAAGTTTTTTATAGTTCCAATTGTGAAGCTAGCAAAAATTTAGCAAAGCATATACAAACTCAAATGAAAGAGGTACTTGATAAGAAAAATGATAGGGTAGAGAAAGAAAATAAAGAATATTACCTATTCAAAAAATCTAAAATCCCCAATGTACTTATTGAATGCGGATTTTTATCAAACCCTATAGAAGAAATGAAACTAAATGATACAGAGTATCAAGAAAATGTTGCGTGGGCAATATATAAAGGAGTTTTACTATATTATAATAATTAAAAAAAATAAATATATATTGAAATTAACTTGATAATAACAATAAAAATGCTATAATGAAAACATAAATACGAATGAGAAAGCAGGTGGGCTCACATATATGAAACCAGAAATTATAGCAATTGCATCATCTACAGGTGGACCATCAGCACTTAGGAAGATATGTGCAAAGCTATCTGAAAAAATTAATATACCAATAGTAATAGTACAACATATGCCTAAAGGATTTATTTCGGCATTTGCAGAGTCACTAAATGTAATATCAAGATTACAAGTAAAAGAGGCTAAAGAAGGGGAAAAACTGGAGTCAGGCGTGATTTATATAGCTCCAGGAGGCATACACATGCTAATAAACAACGAGAAAATCTACAAAATCATTAGAATGGAGGACTCGAAATCTTTAAATGGAGTCAAACCTGCAGCTGACAGATTATTTATGTCCATATCGGATACATATAAAGGAAAAGACATACTTGCCGTGGTTGTAACAGGCATGGGTAGAGATGGGACAATAGGTGTGCAATATATAAAATCAAATTGCAATTGTTACTGTATAACCGAAAGCAAAAAAACAAGTGTCATATATGGCATGCCAAAAAGTGTATTTGATGCAGGTTTATCTGACAAGGAAGTAGACCTAGACAACATAGCTGATGAAATAAACAAAATAGTTATAGGATGGTAAGAAGAACGGGAGTGAACTCATGGCTAAAGATAAAATATTATATGTATGTGGAGAATGTGGGTATGAATCGAGCAGATGGTTAGGAAAATGCCCAGAATGTAATGGTTGGAGTAGTTTTATTGAGCAAAAAAAAGAAGTAAAGAAAAACACGGGTTCGAGTAACACAAATGTGAAAAGAAGCGTATCATTAAATATAAACGATATAGTTAAGAAAGATGACTTCAGATATGCAACAAATATAGGAGAACTAGACAGAGTTTTAGGCGGGGGCATAGTCAAAGGATCTCTTGTTCTTATTGGTGGAACCCCCGGAATAGGCAAATCAACATTGCTTTTGCAATTAAGCCAAAAGCTTGGTGAAAAAAACTTGAAAGTGCTATATGCAACTGGTGAGGAATCAAACCATCAAATAAAAATTAGAGCAGACAGATTAAATGTAAACACAAAAAATCTATACATACTAGCCGAAAATGACATAGAAAACATAATGGAAAATATCGAAAAAATAAGTCCAGATATAGTCATAATAGACTCTATACAGACCATATATAATAGTGAAATAACATCAACACCAGGTAGCGTAAGTCAAGTACGAGAAGCGACCAATATTTTAATGAGAATGGCGAAAGAAAAAGATATATCAACAATAATAGTAGGACATGTAACCAAAGAAGGAATGATAGCGGGGCCAAAAGTTTTAGAACATATGGTGGATGCTGTATTATATTTTGAAGGAAATGAAACATCAATATATAGAATAATAAGAACAATTAAGAATAGATTTGGTTCAACAAATGAAATAGGAGTATTTGAGATGACCGCCACAGGTCTAAATGACGTGAGTGATGCATCAAAAATTATGTTATCAGGTAAACCTGAGAACTCAAGCGGATCTGTAATAACATGTACTATAGAAGGAACTAGGGCGTTATTACTAGAAGTGCAAGCATTAGTAACATATACAAAAATGAATATGCCAAGAAGAACTGCTATAGGCATAGACAATAACCGTTTATCTATGTTGATAGCCATAATAGAAAAACAGCTCAGCATAAATCTAAGCGAACATGATGTATTCTTAAATATAGTAGGAAATATAAAAATAACAGAAACGGCCCTCGATTTAGCAATAATAGTAGCAATTATATCAAGTCAAAAGAATATAGTAGTAGACGATGGAATAGTGATTGTAGGAGAAGTAGGCCTTTCAGGAGAGGTAAGAACTATAAATATGATTGAAAAACGCATAATTGAAGCAAAAAAAATGGGTTTTACCAGTTGCATAATACCACACGAGAACAAAAAATCTATAAAAGAAGAAAAAATCAACGATGGAGTGATAGGGATAAAGAATATCAAAGAAATAATGAAATATATAAAATAAATGAATATTATTTCCAAAAATTGCAAAACATAAAAATAGGTGGTGATTGTTATGTTTAATATAGGAGATAAAGTATGTCATCCTAAGCATGGGGCAGGAATAATAGAAGATATAGAACAGAAAGAACTTTTTGGTGAAAAACAAGAATTCTATGTAATACACATTCCGCTAAGTAGAATGAAGCTCACAGTAGCAACCAGAAAAGCAGAAGAACTAGGAATAAGAGTAGTAAATAACGAGAAGGAAATGGAAGGCATGGTAGGCATATTAAAAGGAGTAACAACCACAATGTCCGATAGCTGGTCAAAGAGATATAGACAGAACATAGAAAAAATAACAAGCGGAGATATCCTAGAGGTAGCTCAGACAGTTAAAAACTTATATGTTAAAGATGCAGCGAAGGGTCTATCAAGTATAGAAAAGAAGTTGTTAAACAACGGAAAACAGATATTAGTCAGCGAAATTATACTATCAGGTAATATAGGAAAAGAAAATGCAGAGATAATGGTTGAGAATGCATTACTACAAAATCAGAAATAAAAACAAAAAAACAGTTGACAAACTCTAAAAATATTGATATAATACTTTTTGTCGCAGAAATTATTGGAGAGGTGTCCGAGGGGTTTAAGGAGCTAGTCTTGAAAACTAGTGATTCCGCAAGGGACCGTGGGTTCGAATCCCACCCTCTCCGTAAATTATACTAACATATTTGTTAGAAACTGTTGATAGTAAAATAATAGCGAAAGCTGCTATTATTTTTTTAAAAACATGTTGACAAATGAATAGTATGTTGGTATAATGTTAAAACATTCCGAAGTCATAGAAATACTAAAAAACGACAAAAAAAGAAAAAATTAAAAAGTCGAAAAAGTACTTGACAAAGAGTAAGAATGTGTAGTATAATAACACTTGTCACTGGTGAGTTTTTTAGGAATAAAAAGTAAGCAGTGACAAAAAATGTAAGAACCATGATAATTGAATAAAGTAGCAACGAATTAAAAACGATTACTATTAACTAATCATTAATAGTAATTAAAACAACAACGTAACA
>Ga0209000_1000205_pt1 | contig 71722 bp, 60 predicted proteins | sample RifGroD2_FD_183998 | JGI IMG/M metagenome (GOLD analysis project Ga0209000, IMG submission 183998) | Groundwater microbial communities from Rifle, Colorado, USA - Groundwater D2 (SPAdes) (version 2) | ecosystem: Environmental > Aquatic > Deep subsurface > Groundwater | place: Rifle, Colorado... | reverse complement strand
TCTGCGCCACGATGGCCGACGCCGTAGTGGACGGCCGCGCCGAGGCCGAGGCCGAGAAGGCCGCCGCCCACCAGCAGGCCCAGGAAGCCGCCGCCGTTGAAGCCGGCGAGCAGCAGCCGGAGGGCGACCCCCTCAACCAGGTCGAGGAAGCCCCCGTCGAAGAGCCGGTCCGCACCGAAGAGTAAAGTCTTTCACTAGGCACTGGGGGCGCGGCTATTACGCCTGCGCCCCCTTTTTACAGGAAACACCAAGGAGAATCACTATGGCAATAACCAGCGAACAGGTAATGACACTCCGGAGCCAGACCGGCGCCGGCATAATGGACTGCAAAGGAGCCCTCAACGAGGCCGGCGGCGACCTGCCGAAGGCCTTCGAGATCCTGCGCAAGAAGGGCCTGGCCGGCCTGGCCAAGCGCGCCGGCCGCATGATGAAGGAAGGCGTGGTGGCGTCCAAATGCTCCGGCTCCGCGATCTCACTGCTCGAGCTCAACTGCGAGACCGACTTCGTAGCCAAGAACCCCGACGTGATCGGCTTCGCCGCCGCGCTCGCCGCCGATATGCTGACCGACGCCTCCCTGGCCAACCCGGCCGAGAGCGAGAAGGCCAAAGAGCGCCTGCAGGCCGTCGCCGTGAAGATGGGCGAGAACATGGCCATCCGCCGCGGCGTGGTCTATGCCGCCGCCGCCGATACCGCCGTGAACGTCTACGTGCACAACGATAACCGCAAGGCCGCCATCGTGGAACTTTCTTTTGACGGCAATATGGCCGCCGCCAAGGCCGAGCTCGAAGCCCTCGCCAAGGAGCTTGCGATGCAGGCTGTCGCCATGAACCCCCGCTTCCTGCGCCGCGAGGAAGTGGCCGCCGACGTGGTCACCAAGGAGCGGGAGATCTACAAGGCCAAGATGGAGCAGGACGAGGCCGCCGCCCAGGCCCGCGCCGTCGAGACCGGCAAGCCCTACAAGGCCAAGCCGGCCGAGGCCATTGAGAAGATGCTCGACGGCCGCGTGAACAAGTTCTTCCAGGAGTGCTGCCTGATAGAGCAGGCCTCCATCCGCGACTCCAAGAAGACAGTGGCGCAGGCCGTGAAGGACCTGGGCGCCAAGCTCGGCGGCAACGTCGCCGTCAAACGCTTCAACTGCTTCATCGTCGGCGTAGAATAGGGCAGGCAGCCCCGTCAGGAACTCCTCTTAGGAGGGGTTCAGCTAAACCGGTGCCTCCGGGCGCCGGTTTAGCGACGACGAAACGGGGAACCTTAGGTTCCCCTTGTCGAGCACCCGGCCGACGAAGGCCGGGCCGATTGAGTAAAACGGCCCCGCGCGTTCTCCGCGCGGGGTGCGACAAACCGGGAGGTTTATGTACAAGCGCGTACTTCTGAAGCTCTCCGGCGAAGCGCTGGGCACGCCCGGCGACAGCCGCTCCATCAGTTCCTCTTCCCTCACCTACATCGCCAAAGAAATAGCCTCCGGCCTTAAAAAGACCACGCACCTGGCTATCGTCATCGGCGGCGGCAACATCTGGCGCGGCGCCCGCGACGGGCGCATGATAGACCGCGTCACCTCCGACAATATGGGCATGCTCGCCACCATCATCAACGCGATGGCGCTGCAGAGCGCGCTCGAGCATGAGGGCGTCTCCACCCGGGTACAGACCTCCATAGAGATAAGCCGCCTGGCCGAACCTTTCATCCGCCGGCGCGCGCTGCGCCACCTGGAGAAAGGCCGCGTCGTCATCTTCGCCGGCGGCACCGGCAACCCCTACTTTACCACCGACACGGCCGCCGCCCTGCGCGCGGCGGAGATCAACGCCGACGTGATCTTCAAGGCCACGCAGGTGGACGGCGTCTACACCAGCGACCCCAAGAAGGACCCGAAGGCGAAGCTGATAAAGGACATCACCTACATGGAGGCCATCAACAAGGGCCTCAAGTTCATGGACGCCAGCGCGCTGACCCTCTGCCTCGAGAACCACATCCCGATACTGGTGTTCAACCTGCACACGCCCGGCAATATCCGCAAGGCGCTCGCCGGCGAGAAGACGGGCACGCTGATCAGGCAGGCCTGACCATGGAGCAAAAGATCCTCTCCGCCATAAAGCAGCACCAGGCCGCCGCCGCCGCGCTGGCGGCAGACCACGCTTCCATAAAGCCTATCGCGCAGCTGATGGCCAAAACCGCCCTCTCCGGCGGCACGATCCTCATCTGCGGCAACGGCGGCTCCGCCGCCGACAGCCAGCACATAGCCGGCGAATTCGTGGGCCGCTTCAAAAAAGAGCGCCGCGCTATCGCCGCCATAGCGCTCAGCACCGATACCTCTATCCTGACCTGCCTCGGCAACGACTACGGTTTCGACAAGGTCTTCGAGCGACAGGTGGAAGCCCTGGGCCGCCGCGGAGACCTGCTGCTGGCCATCTCCACCTCCGGCTCCAGCCCGAACGTCCTGAAGGCCGCCGTAAAGGCCCGGGAAACCGGCATGGCCGTGGTCGGCTTCTTCGGCGCTGGCGGCGGCGCGATACTGCAGCACTGCGACCTCGCCTTCCTCGCCCCGGAGACCGACACCCCGCGCGTGCAGGAAATGCACATCCTCGCGGCCCACATCATCTGCGGGCTGGTAGAGGACGAAGTGGCGGCCGCAGGCTGACGGCAACATCCGCGATAATTTAATATAATTAATATTGCCCGGGAACTTTTTCCACGCGGCAATGGAGGAGCATTTATGGCGGAATTTTCAATAGCGGACCTTCTCTCCGAAACGGAGATGGAGATGATGGACAAGATAGAGAAATTCAAGAGGGAACTGACTTCCCTGCGCACCGGCCGCGCCAACCCGCAGCTGCTCGACACGGTGACCGTGGAGTATTACGGCGCGCGCGTGCCGCTCAAGCAGGTGGCCGCTGTTTCGGTCCCCGAGCCGCGCACGCTGGAAGTCCGTCCCTGGGACAACGCCGCGGTGGACGCCGTGGAGGCCGAGCTCCGGAAAATGGACTTTGGCTCTTCCCCCTCCCGCAATGGAAACGTCATCCGCATCAACCTCCCCCCGATGACCGAGGACCAGCGCAAGAAGATGGTGAAGATCGTGCACAGCATGGGAGAGGATTCCCGCGTGCAGATGCGCAATGTCCGCCGCGACGCGCTGGAGAAAGTGAAGAAGGCGCAGAAAGCCGGCGAGGTGACCGAGGACGATTTCAAGAGGCACGAGGAAGCCGTGCAGAAGCTGACGGACTCCTACACGAAGAACGTGGACGACATGGCGGCCGCCAAGGAAAAGGACCTGCTTACCATCTAAGCGCATGACAGCCCCCGAGAAGCCCGACCCCGAGCGCCTGCCCGCCCATGTAGCCATAATCATGGACGGCAACCGGCGGTGGGCGAAAAAGCGGGGGCTGCCCTCGGTGGCCGGGCACAAGGCGGGAGTGGACTCGGTGCACGCGGTGGTGAAGGCCGCCAGCGACGCGGGGATAAAGGCCCTGACCATCTACGCCTTCTCCACCGAGAACTGGCACCGCTCCAAACTGGAAGTCAGCGCGCTGATGTTCCTGCTGAAAAAAACCATCGCCGCCTACGCCGACGAGCTGGCGCGGGAGAACGTCCGCCTGATCTTCAGCGGGCGCACGGAAGCGCTGCCCGCGGCGGCGCGCGCCGTCATGAGCGGCGCCGTGGAGCGCCTGAAGGGCAATACCGGCATGGTGCTCAACATCGCGCTCAACTACGGCGGGCGGCAGGAGATCGTGGACGCGGTCAACAGGGCGCTCGCCTCCGGCGTCAAGTCCGTGGACGAGGCGTCGCTCGCCAAGCTGCTCTACTCCCCGGAACTGCCGGACCCGGACCTGCTGATAAGGACCTCAGGCGAGATGCGGATCTCCAATTTCCTGCTGTGGCAGGCCGCCTACAGCGAGTTCTACGTTACGGAAACCCTCTGGCCCGACTTCAGGGCCGAAGAGTTCATGAAAGCCCTGCTCGATTACCAGGCGAGAGAGAGAAGGAGAGGAAAATAATGCTTTTACCCCGCGTGCTTACCGCACTGTTCGGCATCCCGGTGGTGCTGTTCCTTATCAACACCGGCGGCCCCTCTTACGCGGTCTTCGTCTTCACTATAATCGCGCTGTCGCTCTACGAGTATGCCACGCTGATGAAGATGGGCGCCAAGCCCGTGAACTCTCCGGCCCTCTACCTGTTCGGCCTGCTGCTGCCGGCGGCCCTCTACTTCGACAGGTTCGGCGCCGCGCAGGCGGGCGTGAATAATTTTTCCGGCCTCCTGGTCTCGCTCACCGTGATAGGCGTGATGGCCTGGGAGCTGTTCACCCCTAAAAAATATATTGAGCGCATGGGCCTGACCCTCCTGGGCATCTTCATGGTCTCCTGGTGCCTTTTCCACCTGGTGGCCATCCGCGACATCCGTCCCGCCGGCCTCTGGCTGACGCTGATGCTGATAATCACGGTCTGGATAATGGACACCGCGGCCTATTTCTTCGGCAAGAACTTCGGCCGCCGGCAGCTTTCTACGATCAGCCCCAAGAAGACCTGGGAGGGCGCGGCCGCCGGTTTTATCACGGCCATCCTCACCGCCTGGGCCATCAGCAAACTCTCAGGGGCTTTCTCCCCCGCCTTCGCCGCCGGGGCCGGCGTGCTCATCGGCGTCTTCGGCCAGATCTCCGATATCGCCGAGTCCATGCTTAAACGCGCCGTAGGCGCCAAGGATTCCTCCAGCCTGCTGCCCGGCCACGGCGGGATATTGGACCGCTTCGACTCCTACATCTTCCTCGCGCCGGTCATTTATTACTATTCCATCCTCGCCCTGTAAATGAAAAGAATCGTCATCCTGGGCTCCACCGGCTCCATAGGCGTTAACGCGCTGGCGGCCGTGCGCAAGCTCGGCCGCGACTGGCGCGTGCTGGGCCTGGCGGCCAACTCCAGCGTGAAGGCGCTGCTGGCCCAGGTTAAGGCCGTCCGTCCGGCTTACGTTTCCGTTTTCGACCACGCCGCCTGGCAGGAGCTCCGGGCCGCCGCGCCGAGGGGCGTTAAGGTGCTTCCACCCGGCGTGGAAGGCCTGGCTGAAATGGCTTCCCTGAGCGAGGCGGACATAGTTCTGAATTCGGTCACCGGCTCCGTCGGCTTCGCCCCGCTGCTGGCGGCCATCCGCGCCTCCAAGCACATCGCGCTGGCCAACAAAGAGCCGATGGTGATGGCGGGCGGTCTTTTGATGCAGGAAGCCTTGCGCTGGCAGGCGAGGATAATCCCGGTGGATTCCGAGCCCTCGGCGATCTTCCAGTGCCTCTCCGGCATAAAGCCGGGCGGCTATGACGCCGCGCTTTCGCGCGTTTTCCTGACGGCCTCGGGCGGGCCGTTCTATTCGGGTAAGGGCTCCCTTGCCCAAGTGACCCCGGCGCAGGCGCTGAAGCACCCCCGCTGGAACATGGGCCCCAAGATCACGGTGGACTCGGCCACGCTGATGAACAAGGGCCTCGAGGCCATAGAGATCCAGAACCTTTTTTCGCTGCCCATCTCCAAGGTGCAGGTGCTGGTGCATCCGCAGTCGGTGGTGCATTCCGGCGTGGAATTCCGCGACGGCTCGGTGCTGGCGCAGCTGTCAAACCCCGACATGCGGCTGCCCATCCAGTACGCCCTCACCTGGCCGGAGCGTGCCCCTTCCCTGGCCGAGCCGCTGGACTTCTTCAAGCTTTCCCGGCTGGATTTCCTGAAGCCGGATTTCCGCCGCTTCCCCTGTCTGGAGCTGGCGCTCGAGGCCGCGCGCCTGGGCGGCATCCGCCCGGCGGCGCTGAGCGCCGCCAATGAAGTGGCCGTGGAACGCTTCCTGGCCGGCAGGCTGCGCTTCACCGGCATCCCGGCGGTGGTGGAGAAGGTCCTGGCCGCCTGCCGCGGGGATTCCGCGCGGCTGACGCTGGCCGGCGCTGTGGAGGCCGACGCGTGGGCGCGGCAAAAGGCGGCCGACTCGGCCGACCAGGTCAGAAAGAGGTAATAATGATACTATCGATAATCGCCGTGCTTTTCACTTTCGGGCTCGTGATCTTCCTTCACGAGTTCGGCCACTTCATAGTCTGCCGCCTGACCGGCATAAGGGTGGAGGCCTTCTCTTTCGGCTTCGGCCCCGAGCTGTACGGCCGCACCTCAGGCCCCACCAGGTATTCCATCCGCGCCATCCCGCTGGGCGGCTACGTGAAGCCCGCCGGCGAGAGCATTGACGAGGTCTCCGGCGCCCCCGACGAGTATTTCGCCAAGCCCTGGTACGCCCGCTTCGCCGTGGTGCTGGCCGGGCCCGTGATGAACTACCTGCTGGCCTTCGTCCTTTTTTCCGGAGTGATCCTGCTGGTCGGAGAGCCCAGGCCCTCCACCGCCCCGGTGATCGGGGACCTCTCGCAGGGCTATCCCGCCGACCTGGCCGGCCTGAAGGCCGGGGACAGGATCCTGAAAGTCGACGGCACGCCGGTGGCCGACTGGCCCGCCATGGCCGCCATCATTTACGGCAAGCTGGAAAAGAACATCACGCTGACCTACGAGCGCGCCGGCGGCGAGGCCACGGTGAAGCTGAAGACCCGCAAGGCCCCCGACGGCGGCGGCCGCGGCGTGATAGGCATCTCCCCCGGCGTGGAATACGCCTCCGTGCCGGTCCTGAAAGGCCTGGCCATGGGCGCCCACCAGTGCTGGTACTGGACCAACTTCACCGTGCAGACGCTGAAGTCCAATATCGTCAAGCGCGAGAAGCCGGACCTGGCCGGGCCCATCGGCATCGTCAACATCGTCAGCAAGGCCGCGCATACCGGCGTGGCGGATTTCTTCTTCCTGATAGGCCTGATCTCGGTGGCCGTCGGGTTCTTCAACCTGCTGCCGATCCCGCTGCTGGACGGCGGCTGGATGATCCTGTACCTCTTCGAGGGCATCTCCCGCCGCAAGCTCACCGGCGACATCATGAAATACGTCAACGGCGCCGGCATGGTCATGCTGCTGGGCATACTGCTGTTCGCCACCTACAACGACATCATGCGCATAGTCACCAGCCGCGCCGCCAAGAAGGCCGCCGCGGCGCAGGCACAGGAAAAGTAGCATGGCCTGTTCCTGCCGCGACAAGCAGCGCAAGACGCGCAAGGTGCGGGTGGGCCGCTTCTCTATCGGCGGCGCCAGCCCCGTGTCCGTGCAGAGCATGTGCAATACCGATACGCGCGACGTGAAGGCGACGGTGGACCAGGTGCGCCGGCTCGAGGCCGCCGGCTGCGAGATCATCCGCGTGGCGGTGCCCGACATGGAGGCCGCCCAGGCCCTCGGCCGCATCAAGAGCGCCATCTCCATCCCGCTGGTGGCCGACATCCATTTCGACTGGCGCCTGGCCGTGGAGGCCGTGCGGCAGGGCGTGGACAAGGTCCGCATCAACCCCGGCAATATCGGCGAGCGGGACAAGGTGAAGGAAGTCGTCAAGGCCTGCAAGTCCGCCGGCGTGCCGATACGCATCGGCGTCAACGCCGGCTCGCTGAAGGCCCTGAAGGAAAATCCCCACCCGCGCTGGCAGCCCTACGACTGGGCGAAGCAGATGGTCAAGGAAGCCCTCGACGAGGTCCGCATGCTGGAGCGGCTGAACTTCGCAGACATCGTAGTGTCGCTCAAGGCCGACGACATCGAGCGCACCGTGATGGCCAACGCGCTGTTCGCCTCCAAGTCCGACATCCCCCTCCATATCGGGGTCACCGAAGCCGGCAGCTTCCTGGCCGGCACCGTCAAATCCTCTATCGGCATAGGCCTGCTGCTCTCCCAGGGCGTGGGCGACACGGTGCGCGTCTCGCTTACCGAGGACCCTGTGATGCAGGTGCGCGCCGCCTACGAGATACTCAAGAGCCTGGGCCTGCGGCAGTACGGCCCGGACCTGGTCTCCTGCCCGACCTGCGGGCGCTGCCAGGTCAACGTCGGCAAGGTCATCCACGAGCTGGAAGAGCGGATCTACTCCGACCCCCAGCTGCTGAAAAAATCCGAGGGCATGAAGATCGCCGTGATGGGCTGCGTCGTGAACGGCCCCGGCGAGGCCCGGTCCGCGGACTTCGGCGTGGCCGGCGGCAAGGGCCGCGGGATCTGGATAGAGAAGGGCAAGCAGATCAAGGTGGTCAAAGAGACCGAGTGGGTCAACGAAGTCATCCGCAAGATCCGAAGTTCGAAGTAGCCAAAGGCCGAATGAAACTTTCCAATTTTTTCCTCCCGACGCTGCGGGAGGCCCCGCAGGACGCCGACAATATCTCAGTGAAGCTGATGTTCCGGGCCGGCATGATCCGCAAGCTGGCCAGCGGCATCTACGAGTGGCTGCCCGTGGGCCTGCGGACCCTCCGGAAGGTGGAGAACATCGTGCGCGGGGAGCTCAACCGCGTCGGCGGGCAGGAGGTCTGGCTGCCGGTGATACAGCCCAAGGAGCTGTGGATGGAGACCGGCCGCTGGCAGGTCTACGGCAAGGAGCTGCTGCGCATCACCGACCGCAAGGATTCCGAGTTCTGTTTCGCCCCCACCGCGGAAGAGGTCATCACCAACATGGTGCGCCGCGACGTCAGCTCTTACCGCCAGCTGCCGCTGCTGCTCTACCAGTTCGGCCTGAAGTTCCGCGACGAGATCCGCCCGCGCTTCGGCGTGATGCGCTCGCGCGAGTTCCTGATGAAGGACGCCTATTCTTTCCACGCCTCCGACGCGGACGCGCAGAAGTGGTACGGCCTGCTCTACGGCGCCTATGAGAGGATCTTCACGCGCTGCGGCCTCACCTTCAGCCCCGTCGAGGCCGACAGCGGCCCGATAGGCGGCAACCACTCCCACGAGTTCATGGTCATCGCCGACACCGGCGAGGCCGAGATCGCCCTCTGCGAGTGCGGCTACGCCGCCAACACCGAGAAGGCCGAGACCGCCGAGCATCCCGCCCGCCAGGCCGACCCGTCCAAGCTGGAGCCGGTCCGGGATATCCCCACCCCGGGCCTCTACACCGTGGAGGACGTTGCCAAATTCCTGAAGAAGAATCCCAAGCAGTTCATCAAGACGCTGTTCTTCCTCGCCGACGGCCTGCCGGTGATGGCGCTGGTGCGCGGCGACCATGAGCTCAACGAGAATAAACTGCGCCGCTTCCTCGGCGTGAAGGAGCTGGAGAAGGCCCCGCAGCATATCTACGAGGCCATAGCGGGCTGTCCCGCCGGGTTCGCCGGACCGGTGGACATAAAGAACAGATATGCGGCCGGCAAGGATACCAGGCCGCTCACAAAACTAGTGGCCGACCACGCCCTCAAGAACGTCTTCAACGGCGTTTCCGGCGCCAATAAAAACGACACCCATTCCACCGGCATCAACCTGGGCCGCGACTATCAGCCCGACGCCTTCGCGGACCTGCACGTGGCCGCTCCGGGCGACCTCTGCCCCAAGTGCGGCAAGCTCCTCGCCTTCAAGCGCGGCATAGAGGTGGGCCAGACTTTCAAGCTGGGCACCAAGTATTCCGAGTCGCTCAAATGCAATATACTCGACGAGCGCCAGCAGGAAGTCCCGATGGTGATGGGCTGCTACGGCATAGGCGTCACCCGCACGGTGGCCGCCGCCATAGAGCAGGGCCACGACGAGTATGGCATCATCTGGCCCCCCGCCATCGCGCCTTTCGAGTTCTCGCTGATAAGCATCGAGAGCGAGGACGCCGCCGTGGCCGGCGCCTCCGCGGCCATAAACGACGCCATCCTGGCCGAGGGCATGGAGGCGCTCTGGGACGACCGCGACGAGCGCCCGGGCGTGAAGTTCAAGGACGCCGACCTGGTGGGCCTGCCGTGGCGCCTCGTGGTCAGCACCAAGACCCTCAAAGACGGCGAATGCGAATTCAAGCGCCGCGCCTCAAAGGAAGCCGCCCGCTGGAAGCTGGCCGAAGTGCCGGCGAGGCTGAAGGAACTTAAGGCGGAGATAAAATAGTGGACAACCTCTTTAACAACGCGGCTTTCATGCGGCACGCCCTGGACGCTATTCCTTCCATGGTGCTGGTCACCGACGACGACGCGCGCATCCTTTACCGCAACCTGGCCGCGCGGGAACTGCTGACGGGCGGCAAGATCTACGGCAACCGGGCCGGCGAAGTGATGCACTGCATACACTCCTCAGATGTTCCCGCGGGCTGCGGCCGCGGGCCCCACTGCAAGGATTGCGTAGTGCGCAATTCGGTTACGGCCGTATTTTCCGGCAAGTCCGTGCGCCGCGAGCGCACGGATATCTCCGTGAAAACACGGGATAAGACCATTGTGATCCCGGCTTTGGTCTCGGCTTCTCCTTTCACTTTCGAGGGTGAGCTTTATTCCCTGATGGTCATAGAGGACATTTCTGAACTCGCGGAACTCAGGGCCCTGCTGCCCATCTGTACTTCCTGCAAAAAGATACGGACCGAGGATAACACCTGGGAGAAGGTTGAGGCCTACATAAAGCGCCATATCCCGGAAGCCAACCTTTCCCACGGCCTCTGCCCGGACTGCGCTAAAAAGCTTTATCCCAGGCACTCGGACTGACCTGCAAAGGGTCCCTTTTCGCCTTTATTTACCCCCCCGCATTTGTTAGAATTTTACTAAGGGATAGCCGTCATTTTCTGCCGGTTCTCCCAGCGCTTTTGCCGGCAGGATCCGGAGCGCGCAGCCAGGCGGTTTTAAGGAGAAAATAATGAAACCCAATGATTTTCTAAAGTTCATGGACAAGGCGAAGATGTACGACCTTACCCAGCCCCTGAGCATCCACACCCCCCCGTGGCCCAGCTACATGCCGCTGCAGCTGCAGTACTTCAAGCGCATCGCCGGCGCCCACATGGGCCAGGGCGCCAACGGCCAGATCATGACCACCTCCAACCACGTGGGCACCCACATGGACGGCGAGATACACTTCTACAGCGCCGGCCGCACCATCGGCGAAGTGCCGATGCGCGAATGGACCGGCCAGGCCGTGGTCGCGGACATCTCTAAGGACGTGGGCGACTACGACCTCTATGAACCCGAGCTGCTGATGAAGCGCGCCGACATCCGCAAGGGCGACATCCTGATCATCAATACCGGCTACCACAAGTACGCCTGGTACGAGAAGGGCACCTGCGATGAGGTGCGCTACTTCTGCAAGCACCCCGGCCCGGGGCCCCGCTTCCACAAGTGGGCGCTCGACATGAAGTTCAAATGGATCGGCGTGGACTGCGGCTCGGCCGACCACCCCATGAACACCATCATCCGCAACTGGCACCCCAAGCTCTTCATCGAGGCCGAGAAGAAGCTCGAGGCCAACTACGGCAAGAAATGGGACGAGATGTTCCCCCAGGAGACCTACTACCAGGTCATGCACCTGAAGCTGTTCCCCAAGCGCCTCGTGCACGCCGAGAATATCGGCGGCGAGATCGACAAGCTTTCCAACAAGCGCTGCTGGCTGGGCTTCTTCCCCCTCAAGGGCATAGAGCTCGAGTCCGCCATGGGCCGCGTGGTCGCCTGGACAGCGTAAGTACCGAGCCCGCGCAGGGCGGCGGCGCCCGCGCGGGCATTAAGGAGCCGACTATGCCTATATCCGCTGAATTCGAGTACGTGAAACCTAAAGATATGGACGAGGCCCTCCATGTCTTTTCGCTTTACAGGGAGAAAGCCCGGGCCCTGGCCGGCGGCACCGACCTGCTGGTGCACCTGAAAGAAGGGCTGGCCAAGCCCGAGGTGCTGGTGGACCTGAAGGCGCTCGAGGACCTGGGCGTCTTCAAGCTGAAGGGTGACATCCTTCGCCTCGGCGCCCTGGTTACCTTTACCGAACTTATCGAATCGCCCGTGGTGAAGTCTAAGTTCCCGGTGCTCTGGGAAGCCGCCCTTACCGTGGCGTCCACCGGCGTCCGCAACCGCGCCACCCTGGCCGGCAATATCTGCTCGGCCGTGCCGTCGGCCGACTCGGCTCCAGCGCTGGCCGTGTACGAAGCGGAGGTGCTGGTCCGCGGCCTCAGGGGCGAGCGTCGCATCCCGATCGAAAACTGGTTCACCGGGCCCAAGAAGACCGCGCTGCAGCCCGACGAGATAGTGGCCGCGGTGGAAATTAAAGTCCCCGCTAAGAAGCACGGCGGCTGCTATATGAAACTTTCCCGCTACGAGGGCGAGGACCTGGCGCAGGGCGGCATAGCCGTGCTGGCCTTCTCCGACAATACCTACCGCGTGGCGGCCTGCGCGCTGGGGCCCAAGCCCGCCCGCTGCCCGGCCACGGAGGCCGTCCTTGCCGGCAGCAAGCTCGGCCCGAAGGTGCTCGCGCAGGCGAAGGACGCCATCCTCACCGAACTTTCCCCCATCAGCGATATCCGCTCGACTAAAGAGTACCGCCTGCACATGGCGCAGATCATGCTCGGCCGCGCGCTGGAAAGCGCCGTGGCCCGCCTCTTCGGGAAAGGCGCCAGGTACGGCGCCGAAAACATCTGCTGAGCGACGGAGCCGACATGAAAAACCATAACATCCAATTCAAACTTAACGGCGAGACCGTTTCCCTTTCTGTCCAGCCCAACGACGTGCTGCTGGACGTGCTGCGCAACAGGCTCGGCATCAAGAGCCCCAAGGTGGGCTGCGACCGCGGCGACTGCGGCACCTGCACGGTGCTGATGAACGGCAGGACCGTGCGCTCCTGCCTGGCCCTGGCCGTAGAGGCCGACGGGGCGGAGGTCGTCACGCTGGAGGGCGCCAACACTACCCGCAAGTGGACGCAGAAACTGCAGGCCAAGTTCCACGAGAAGAACGCTTTCCAGTGCGGCTTCTGCGCCCCGGGCGTGATCCTGTCGGCTACGGAGCTGCTGGAGAAGAACCCGAAGGCCAGCGCGCACGATATCAAAGAAGCCATAGCGGGCAACCTGTGCCGCTGCACCGGTTACGAGCCCATAGTGGAAGCCATCGAAGAGACCGTGAAAGGCAAATAGTCCCGGGTTCTTGATGAACAAGTTCTTTAAGTCGGTTCTTTGGTTCATTGGCTGCGCGGCGCTGGGCGCCGGTCTCTTCCAGGTGACGCGGCCCGATCAGTTTGCGCCGGAGCGGCCGGAAACGGCGGCGCCTGCCCCGGGGCCCTCGGGCGCGGCGGAACCGGCAAAGCGTGAGTTAGCTGAAATCCCCAGGGCGGAGGTGCTCCTGATCGCCGTGAACGGGCACAGGGCCATGCAGCTGGCGGATTACCTGGAGCAGCAGCAGCCCGCGGCCAGGGGCCGCGCTTCGGCGGTTTTCCTGACGGGACCGGCCACGGACGAAAGAGTGGCGCGGGAACTGCAGCGCGCGCGCCGGGAAGGCGTAAAGTTCATCGCCATCGACGGCGAAGTGTACGGCGGGGGCGACACCCGGGTGGGACCGCTGCTTATAAAGCTGCGCAAAGCCGGAGTCTTCATAGCCGGCATGGAATTCGTGGATTAAATGGAAAAAATGAAACAACTCGCAATTTTTCTTTTCGCGGCGGCCCTCTGGGGCTGCGCCATCCCGCAGCCCGGCATGACGGGCGGCAACCCCTGGGCAGGCTTCGGAGCCAAGCGGTCTACTGCCCTGGCCCAGCCCGCCCGGGCGGAGTACGTGGACGAGGTGATAGACGTGGCTACCGAGCCGCCCGGCGCCCGCATCCACGTCAACGACGCTTTCGTCGGGCACGCGCCCGTCAGGTACGCCGTCCGCCGGCTCTGGCGCGGCAGCCCCGGCTACATGGTGCTGGATTCGGTAAAGGTTGAGGCCCTGCCCGTGGCCGGCGGCCAGTGCGTGCAGAGCGGCGTCTTCGGCGAGGCTTCCCGCAAGGTCGCTTCCCCCGTAACTTTCAACATGGCGGCCTGCGCCCCCGCCGCGCAGCCGGCCGGCGGCAAGTAGGAAGACAGACTAGCTGAAAAGCGGCGACTGGACAGAGGTAAATATGGACCTTCAGAAAATTATAACCAAGCCTAAGAAAGGCGCCAAGATCAAAAAGGCCGACGACGGGCTTACGGTGGTCGGCAAGTCGGTGCAGCGCATCGACGGCTGGGAAAAGATAAAGGGCGCGGCCAAGTACACCGACGACCTGGAGTTCGGCCCGGGCCTGCTCTACGCCGCCCTGGTGGAAAGCCCCCACGCCCACGCCAGGATAAAGTCCGTGGATACCTCCGCCGCGGAGAAAGTGGACGGCGTGGTCAAGGTGGTAACCGGCCGCAACTTCACCCAGAAATTCGGCCTCTACATGAACGACCGCTACGTGTTCGCCACGGACATCGTGCGCTTCGTCGGCGAGCAGGTGGCCGCCGTAGTGGCCACCGATGCCAAGATCGCCCTGCGCGCCGCCGCGCTGGTGAAGGTGGAATACGAGGAACTGCCGGCCGTGATGGACGCCGTGAAGGCGCTGGAGAAGGATTCCCCCCTCGTCCACCCGAACCTCAAGGATTACACGCACGTGCCGTGGTTCTTCCCCAAGCCGGGCACCAACATCGCCCACTGGCGCAAGATCCGCAAGGGCGACCTCGCCAAGGGCTTCAAAGAAGCTGATCTCGTCCTCGAGGACACCTACACCGTGCCGCGCTACGCCCATTGCGCCATCGAGACGCATGCGGCAATCGGCCTCTACGACGCCTCCGGACGGCTGACGATGTGGACCTCGTCGCAGTCCCCCTTCACGCAGCGCCACGTGTTCGCCGAAACGCTCAAGGCCTTCGGCCTGGGGCACAAGGACGTGCGCGTCATCAGCACCTATATCGGCGGCGGCTTCGGCGGCAAGGCCGGCGTCACGATGGAGATCATCGCGGCGGCGCTGGCTATCGCCGTGCCCGGACGGCCGGTAAAACTGCTGTGGAACCGCGCGCAGGAGTTCTACAATACCTACCAGCGCCTGGGCGTCACCGCCAAGATAAAGATGGGCGTGACCAAGGCGGGCAAGATCACCGCGCTGGACTTTAAACTGCACTGGGACGCGGGCGCTTACGTCGAGTACGGCGCCAACGTGGTCAACGCGGCCGGCCTGTCGGCCAGCGGCCCTTACCGCGTCGACAACCTGAGCGTGGACTCCATGTGCACCTACACCAACCTGCCGCCCTGCGGCGCCTACCGCGGCTTCGGCTATTCAGAGTTCCTCTTCGGCCTCGAGTCGCACATTACCCGCATGGCGGCCGAGCTGGGCCTGGACCCGGTGGAGTTCCGCAAGAACAACGCCATCAAGGAAGGCGACACCCTTCCTTACGGCGCGCATATGAATCCCAACGGCATCCGCGAAGCCATAGAGAAGGTGGCCAAGGAGATCAAGTGGGGCGTGAAGGAAAAGTCCAAGGATCCGAAGAAGGCCATAGGCAAGGCCGTGGTTTGCTTCTGGAAGTCCCCCGCCATGCCGCCGAACGCCAGCTCCAGCGCCTTCCTGAAGTTCAACGAGGACGGCAGCATAAACATCCTCGTTTCCGGCATGGAGATAGGCCAGGGCCTGCTGACCGTGATGGCGCAGATAGCCGGCGAGGTGCTGGGCATGCCGGTTACCAAGATCCGCGTGGAAACGCCTGACACCGACCGCAACCCGTACGAGTGGCAGACCGTCGGGTCCCACGTCACCTGGGGCTGCGGCAACGCCGTCAAGCGCGCCGCCCTCGAGGCGCGCGAGCGCATCTTCGACCTGGTGCAGCGCGTGCACTGCCTGGACAAGAGCACGCTGTACCTGCAGGACGAATGCGTGAAGTGCCGCACCAAGCCGGACTTCTCGCTGCCGTTCAAAGACTTCGTCATCAACGGCATACAGGCCGAGGACCATACCTTCAAGGGCGGCCCTATCATGGGCTCCGGCGTGTTCATGCCGGAGTTCGCGTCGGCCATCAGCGACCCCGAGACCGGCCAGGGCGGCCACCCCAACGTGCACTATACTACCGGCTCGGCGGGCATCATCCTGGAAGTGGACCGCGAGACCGGCAAGATGAAGATAAAGAAGGTGGCGCTGGCCGTGGACTGCGGCAAGGCCATCAACCCGGACCTCGTAAAGGGCCAGGTGGTGGGCGGCCTGCTGCAGGGCTTCGCCACGGTGCTCTACGAGGACATGCGCTACGACGCCAAGGGCCGCCTGCTGAACCCCAACTTCTCTGACTACAAGATCCCGACCGTGATGGACATGCCGGAGGTGGTGGTGCCGATCATCATCGAAGTGCCGCAGCCCGACGGGCCGTTCGGAGCGCGCGGCGTGGGTGAGCACACCATGATCCCGTGCGCGCCGCTGGTAGCCAACGCGGTGGCGGACGCCCTCGGCGTGCGCATCAAGTCGATGCCGGTCACCAAAGAGAAGGTGGCCCTGGCGGTCAAGGCCGCTAAGAAATAATTTCAAGCCCGGAGGTACACAACATGAAAGTTGCTCTCTGTCAGTTTGACATGAAGTGGGAAAATAAGGAAGCGAACAAGCGCAAGATCGAGGAGCTGCTCGAGAACTGCAAGCGCAAGTCCGAGATAGACTGGCTGGTGTTCTCGGAGATGACCCTCTCCGGCTTTACGATGAATACCGGCGTGGCCGAACTCTCCGACGAGGACCGGGCTTTCTTCTCGGGCCTGGCCGCGGAGAACAAGATAAACATATCCTACGGCGGCGTGGAGAAAGGGTATAACAACCTGATCACGCTCGACCGCAAGGGCAACAGGATCAACACCTATTCCAAGATACACCTTTACGCTTTCGGCGAAGAGGACAAGCACTACAAGGTCGGCTCGAAGCAGGAGGTCTTCACGCTGGAAGGCCTGCGCGTGATGCCGGCCGTCTGTTTCGACCTGCGCTTCCCCTACTTGTTCTGGAGCAAGGCCGTAGAGGCGGACGTTTTTGTGGTAATAGCCGCCTGGCCCGCCCGGCGCTCCGAGCAGTGGCTGACGCTGCTGCGCGCCCGCGCCGTGGAGAACCAGGCCTACTGCATAGGCGTGGACCGCGTTGGGATGGAGGGCAAACTGGAGTATTCCGGCAATTCCATCTGCTACGACCCGCTGGGCAAGACCGTGGTGGACGCCGGCACCGCCGAGGGCATACACATAGCCGAGGTCGGCCTGGACAAGGCCCTGGTGGCCAAGACCCGCGAGCGCTTTCCGTTCATCGGCGAGCGCAAAAGCTTTCCCTGGCAGTAACGGCTTGCCGCCCGGCGGCGGGGTAGTGACAACAATGGACCTGATCTCATACGGCGACAGCATTCCTGAGGGCGAATACCGCCTTCATTCGGCGTTCGCCAGCGCCCTGAACTTCCGCAAGGGCAAGATGATAGTTTCGCTGGTGCCGCCGCGCACGGGCTCGGGCCCGCTCAACCTGGTGCTCAAGCAGCTGCCGCTCGGCGCCAAGCGCCTGCGCTCCACCCGGTTCTATTTCTACATCGACGAGAACCGCCTGCGCAAAGAGCCGGAGTCGCTCTATTCCTCCTCCGTGCCCGTAGTGGACGCGGACCCCGAGACAGTGCGGGAGAACACCGCCGCCCTGGCGCGCATCCTGGCCGCAAAAGCCCCCCCTAAAAGCCTGGCCTTCATCTTCGACCCTTCGCTGGAGAAACACTTCACCCGTGTCTTCGAGAAGCATTTGCTCGCCCGGTTCAAGAAAGCCGTGGCATATTTCCTGGCCGGCAACGACGCGCGGGGCGTGAAGGCCATGCGCGGCCTCGGCCTGGGCTTTACCCCCTCCGGCGACGATTTCATCAGCGGCCTGCTGGCCGGCCTGAACTTCGCGGTGCAGAGTCTGCGCTTCGACGCCGAGGCGCGCATAGAGCGCGTTTTCTTTTACGCCGAGGGCGGCAATCTGGTTTCCAATTCTTTCCTGCGCTGTTCCTACGAGGGCAAGGTGAACGCCAAGGTGGGCAGGCTGATGCGGGCGCTGGCCGGCAAGAACCGCAGCGAGCTGGCCGCGGCGGCCGCCGCCGCGCTGAAGAGCGGCCATACTTCCGGCGCGGATTTCTGCGCCGGCCTCGTCTTCGCGCTGCTGCAAGAATTTAAATCCCCGGAATGAAGGAACGACTATGATAAAGACCGTAATCAAGAAAGGCGCCTATTTCGACTCGGTCGCCCTGATGCAGGTGGCCAAGAAACTCAACGCCGTGCCCGGCGTGCTGGATTCCGCCGTGGTGATGGCCACTAAAGAGAACAAAGGCATCATCAAGGCCTCTGGCCTGCTCACGCCGGAGATCCTGAAGGCCGGCGACAGCGACCTGGCCATCGCCGTCAGCGCGAAAACCCAGGCTGACCTGGACGCCGCCTTCGCCGCCGCCGACGAGCTCCTGAACAAGAAGCCCGCCGCCGCCTCCGGGGGCGCAGACCGCAAGGCCGCCGGCCTCGACGAGGCCGTCAATATGCTGGAAGGCGCCAACCTGGCAGTCATCTCCGTGGCCGGGCGCTTCGCCGGCGCGCTGGCCGCCGACTGCCTGGAGAAAAACCTCAATGTGATGCTTTTCTCAGATAATGTCCCCGTAGAGACCGAAGTGGCCCTCAAGAAGGCCGGCGTTAAGAAGGGCCTGCTGGTCATGGGACCAGACTGCGGCACGGCCATCATAAACGGCGCGCCCATAGCTTTCGCTAATTCCGTGCGCCGCGGCAATGTCGGCGTGGTGGCGGCCTCCGGCACCGGCGCGCAGGAAGTTACCGCGCTGGTCTCCAATGAGGGCGCCGGCATCTCCCAGTGCATCGGCACGGGCGGGCGCGACGTGAAGGCGGAGGTCGGCGCGCTGACTTTTATCCAGGCCCTCAAGATGCTGGCCGCCGACCCAGGCACCGACGTGCTGCTGCTGGTCTCCAAGCCGCCGGCCGCCGAAATCCTCAAGAAGATCATGGCCGAGATAAAGAAGGTAAAGAAGCCCGTGGTGGCCGTCTTCCTGGGCGGCGAGATAGTAGAGAGGCTCGATGATTTCTACCCGGCAAAGACCCTCGAAGAGGCCGCCCTCAAGGCCGCCTGCCTGGGCAAGGGCCTCAAGGCGGGCAAGGCGAAAGAGATTATTTACGACATGAACCTGAGGGCCGAGGCGCTGGCTAAAAAAGAAGCGGCCAGGAAAAAGAAGAGCTCCTGTCTGCGCGGCCTCTTCTCCGGCGGCACCTTCGTCAGCGAGGCGCAGGTGATCTTGCCCGAACTGATCGGGTTGGTGAAATCTAACGCCCCGCTCGACAAAAAGAACAAGCTGATGGATTCCATGAAGCTTTACGGCAACGCGGTGATAGACCTGGGCGAGGACGAATTCACCGTCGGCCGCCCGCACCCGATGATAGACTTCACGCTGCGCAATAAGATGATAGTTTCAGAGGCGGCCAGGCATGAAGTTTCCGTGCTGCTGCTGGACCTGGTGCTGGGCTACGGCTCCAACCTGAAGCCCCTCGACGACATCCTCCCTCCGCTGGCCGCCGCCTTTAAAAGTAACAAGGAGCTTTCCATCGTGGCTTCGGTGACCGGCACCGAGACCGACCCGCAGGTGCGCTCTAAAGTCGTGAAGGCGCTGGAGGCCGCCGGGGTGCTGGTGATGCCTTCCAACGCCGGGGCCTGCCGCCTGGCCGGTGAGATCATACGGCTCGGAGGTAAGAGGTAAATCATGAAACTTTTTGAATCTGAACTAAAGGTAGTGAACATCGGCCTGGAGTCTTTCAGGCAGGGGCTTAAAGACTCCGGCGTGGCGAGCGTGCAGGCGCAGTTCAAACCGCCGCTTTCTTCAGAGGCAGGCCTCTTTACCAAAGCCGCGAAACACGCGGTAAAAATTAATAAGGCCAACCAGAAGGCCCTGTCAAGAATCCTCGCCGCCAAGCCGGCCCTCGTCGGCATGGGCGTGGCCCTGGACGTCATCCCCGGCATGCGCAAGAACCTCATCCTGCACGCCGGTCCGCCCGTGACCTGGGCGCGGATGTGCGGCCCCATGCGCGGCGGCATCATGGCCGCTCTTATGTATGAGGGCCTGGCCAAGGGCGCCAAGGAAGCGGAAAAGCTGGCCGCCTCCGGCAAGATAAAATACGAGCCCTGCCACGAGCATAATGCCGTCGGGCCTATGGCCGGGATAATTTCGGCGTCCATGCCGGTCTTTATCGTGAAGAACGAGGAACACGGCAATTTCGCCTATGCCACGCAGAACGAGGGCCTGGGCAAGGTGCTGCGCTACGGCGCTTACGGGCCCGAGGTGATAGAGCGGCTGAAGTGGATGGAGAATACCCTTTACCCGACGCTGAAGGCCGCCATAGAGTCGCTGGGGCGTATAGACCTCAAGTCGATGGTAGCGCAGGCGCTGCATATGGGCGACGAGGTGCACAACCGCAACCGCGCCGGCACTTCGCTGCTTTACCGCGCCCTCGCGCCCGCCGTGATCAAGACCTGCAAGGACCCGGAGACGGCCGCGAAGTCCCTGGAGTTCATCAATGGCAACGATCATTTCTTCCTGAATCTGAGCATGGCGCTGTCCAAGGCCTCGCTCGACGCCGGCCGCGATGTGAAGGATTCGAGCCTGGTGGTGGTGATGGCGCGCAACGGCACGGATTTCGGCGTGCAGTTGTCGGGCACCGGCGGGCGCTGGTTCACTGGCCCGGCCGAGGTGCCGGATGCGCTCTACTTCCCCGGCTATACCAAGGCCGACGCGAACCCGGACATCGGGGACTCGGCTATCACCGAGACCAACGGGCTGGGCGGCTTCGCCATAGCGGCGGCGCCGGCCATCGTGCAGTTCGTGGGCGGCGTGGCGGCCGACGCGCTGAGCTATACGCTGGCGATGTACGGTATTACCGTCGGGGAGAGTAATATCTACAAGATCCCGGCGCTGGACTTCCGCGGCACGCCGACGGGCATAGACGTGATCAAGGTGGCCAAGAGCGGCATCCGCCCGTTCATCGACACCGGCGTGGCCCACAAGAACGCCGGCGTGGGCCAGGTAGGCGCCGGCGTCCTCAGCGCCCCCGCCGAGCCTTTCGCCAAAGCCTTCGAGTATTTTGCGAGGAACCTGTAGTCAATGCGGCTTAAGCCTGTTCTGTTTTTAGTGCTTATACTCGCAGCCGCCGCGGCCGCGGCGGGCTATTGGTATTTACAGCGGGAGAAGTCCGGCTTCCCTCAGCCTATCGCCGTGAACCCCTACTTCCCCATGCCTAAGTTCGAGGAAGTCAAAACCATAGACCTGGAAAAAGAAAGCGCCCGCTTCGCCGACTTCTTCGCTACCCCCTCCACTTCCGCCGTAGCCCCCGCAACTTCCTCGTTCTAAGGTCGGGCGGCATGCCCTCGCCGGCCTTCAATATTGGGCGTTCCTGCCCCTGCGGTAGGCCGCCTGGATTTGGGCGGACTATAAAGCAAAACCGCCGGGTTCCCCCGGCGGTTGTATTTTGCAAGTTAGGAAGATAGGAAGCAGCGTCCCCTAGGTGCCGGGCTGGTATTCGGGCTCGGCGGGGACGGCGGCGGGGTGCTTCGCTTTCTTGGGGAGGGCGTTCCAGATCTTCATCGAGAGGAGGAAGCCGATGATGGTGAAGGGGACCAGGAAGACGGGCCACATTTTCCAGTTGTTGGGGTCCTTGGCGAGCTCCCCCACCGGCGTGATATGGCCGATGACGATGGACTGCATGCCCGTGCCCAGGTACACCATGCCGTCTACGATACCCGTGGCCGCGCCCGCGTTCTTCGCGCCGCCAAAGTCCGTCGTGGAAGTGCCGGAAAGAATCCCGTGCACGCCCGTCACCGACATCGAGATCAGCATCGTCGCGACGCCGGCCCACCAGATATTTGCGCCCAGCATCAGCGCCATGATTCCCGCGCTGGCGCCCATCACGCCGTAGAGGATGGCCGCCATCGGCCCGCGGCGCGACTGGAACAGCTTGTCCGAGCACCAACCCGTCAGGAAAGAGCCAGCCAGGCCCGTCAGCAGCAGCATCAGGCCCCAGTTGTCCGTGACCCAGAAGCCTTTCTTAAAGCCCACCTCGCCCGCGAACAGCGGGTACCAGTGCATGATGCCGTTGCGCAGCACGCCGCTGCAGAACTCTATGCCGCAGACCACGATCAGCACCGGGTGGGTGATGATCTTCAGGAACACCTGCTTGACCGGCAGGCGCTCGCCGGTGGCGGACACGGATTCCTCGCCGGTGTCGAAGTCCTTGTAGCCCGCCTCTCCCGGGGTGTTGCGCAGGAAGAAGAACATGATGAGCCAGAAGACGCTCAGCATGATGCTCGGGATGAAGAAGATCCACCAGTTCTGGTTCACGCCCGTTCCGCCCAGGCCGAACGCGGCCGAGAACACCCTGGCCATGACCGACGGGTCTGTGGCGGCCGCCGCGCGGCTGGCCTCCGCCACCGCGAAGCCCCAGTCGAAGGCGAAGTACAGGCCGAAGGCTATCATGGCCCCGAAGATGGTGGAGAAGGTTCCGCGCTCGCGCACGTGGAACCAGGGGGCCTTCACCGTTACGATGGAGATGGCGCCGTAGCTCTGGAAGTGCATGTTCAGGGCGTAGAGGACCAGGAACGCGGTAAAGACCGAGACGTTCCAGCCCCAGTTGGCCATGCCGTAGAGGGCGAGGCCCATAAGGAAATTTACCACCAGGGAGCCGCCGGTGCCTATCAGCATGGCCAGGCGCCCGCCCAGTTTGTCGGCCAGCGGGCCGGTGACCAGGAAGGACAGGGCGTAAACCCAGGCGCCCACGGCGAAGATCTCTCCGAACTGCGCCTTGGTCATCACCTCGGCTTCGCCTACGCTCTTGGCGACGGTGAGATTGTAGCGGCCCATGTAGAGAAAAGCGTAGGCGAAGCCGAGAGGGACCCAGTTAAGGGCCCGGCGGAAACGATAGGCACCGGAATGTTTGGGGATATCCATGTTTAAAATTATAACTTTTTGGCCGCCGGCGCTGAAACCTGTCGCGCCGATCCCGGTCAGCTTCGCTCCCTCACGCGAGGATTGGCGGGGATTTTACCTTGTCTTTTCAGGGAGGAATTGCTAATATTATATACGGAAGGTGGCTGAAGTTCAGGCCGCTTTTTTTACTAAATAGGGCAGTTTCGGGGATTTCTATGGAAAAGTCAAAATTAGAGGCGGAAGTGACGGCCGCGCTGGAAACCAGCGGTTTCGAACTGGTGGACCTCAAGGTCGCCAGCCATAACGGCAAGCCGCTGCTGCAGCTCTTCGTGGACCGCGAGGCCGGCGGCGTGCTGCTGGACGACTGCGCGGCGCTCAGCGAGAAGGTCGGGGAATGCCTCGATAAGAACAATTTTTACGAGAACGGGTATTTCCTGGAGGTTTCCTCCCCCGGCATCGACCGCGTCATAAAGAAGGAAAAAGATTTCAAGCGCTTCATGGGCAAGCATGTAAAGATCCGCCTGAAGCGGCCGGTCAACAACTCGCGCGTCTACTACGGCGACATAGCCGGCTTTGAAAACGGGCAGGTGCTCCTGTCCGGCGACTTAAAATTCAGCCTGGAGGAGATCGACGAGGCCCGGCTTCACCCGACCGACGACGAGATCCTTAAGGGTAAATAACACAGGGGTAATACGAAAATGACCACTAACAAGGAACAGAAGAACAAATCAGAACTTTTACTCGCGCTCGAACAGCTGGAGCGCGAGAAGAACATAAAGCGCGAGGACGTCTTCAAGACGATCACCGACTCGCTGGTGAGCGCGCTGCGCAAGTATTTCGGCAAGACCGCCCAGATTATGGCCGGCATCGACCCCGAAACCGGCGACATGGCCGGCTTTCTCGTCAAGAAGGTGTCCGACCCCGTGGTCACGCCCGAGCTGGAGATCAGCGAGGCCGAGGCCCAGAAGCACATGCCCGGCGCCAAGCTGGGTGACGACGTGCACATCCCGGTACCGATAAACGACTTCTCCCGCATAGCGGCCCAGACCGCCAAGCAGGTGCTCATCCAGAAGATCCGCGAGATCGAAAAGGTCCGCATCTTCGACGAATACAAGCCCCGCGAGGGCGAGGTTGTCACCGGTCTGGTCCACCACGTGGCCGGCCGCGACATCTTCGTGGACCTCGGCAAGGCCGAGGCCATCCTGCCCTTCTCCGAGCAGATCCGCCGCGAACATTACAGCGTCAACCAGCGCGTGCGCGCCATCATCCACCGCGTGGACAAGGAGAACAAGGGCCTGCAGATCGTCCTCTCCCGCGCTTCCGGCGCCTTCCTGAAGGCCCTGTTCGAGGCCGAAGTTCCCGAGATCGCCGAGAAGGTCATCGAGATCGTGGACGTGGTCCGCGACCCCGGCTTCCGCGCCAAGGTGCTGGTGCGCAGCAACTCCCCCAAGGTGGACCCCGTCGGCGCCTGCGTCGGCATCCGCGGCTCCCGCATCCGCGTCATCATGAGCGAGCTCGCCAACGAGAAGATCGACCTGATCCCCTATATCGAAGACACGCTGACCATGATCGCGAAGTCTTTCTCCCCCGCCACCGTCAGCTCCGTGAAGGTGCTCGACAAGGAAGCCAAGCGCGCCCAGATCATCGTGCCCGACGACCAGCTGGCGATGGCCATCGGCCGCGAAGGGCAGAACATCCGCCTCGCCAGCCGCCTGACCGGCTGGGAGATAGAGGTGAAGTCCGAAGGCCAGCGCAACGAGGAGAACAAGAAGACCGTCGACACCGCCATGCAGGACCTGCTCAAGATCGAAGGCATCGGCGCCAAGGTGGCCGAGACGCTCATCACTATGAACGTGCTCGACATCCGCACGGTGGCCGGCCTTACCGAGGAGGAGCTCTGCTCCCTCGAGGGCATCGGCGAGAAGACCGCCCAGAAGATCCTGGCCGGCGCCAAGAAATTCATTGAAGAGAATCCTAACTACGGACAGCAGGCCGCCCAGGAAGAAGTCCCCGCGACCGAAGAGGTGAAAAATGACAGCCAAGAAGAAGGAAAATGAAGATTTAGAGAAGACGGCCTCTCCGGCGGTACCTGAAGGCGAGGCTAAGGCCGCGCCCAAGAAGAAGGCCGCCCCGAAGAAGAAGGCTGAAGGCGAAGAAGACGGCGAAAAGAAAGCGCCGGCCAAAAAAGCCGCGCCCAAAAAGAAGGAAGAGGGCGCCGCCCCGGCGGCTGAAAAGCCCAAGCCCGCGCCCAAGACCAAGAAAGCCAAGGAGGAGCCCGCGCCCGAGCCGGAGCTTCCCAAGGCGCCCGACCTGAAGCGCTTCATGTTCTCCCATTCCACGGCCGAAGGCACCATAGCCGCCGGCCCGACCGGAGCCAAGGAAGAGCCCAAGCCCGTAGAGCCGCCCAAGCCCGCTCCCGCGCCCGCGCCTGTCGCCAAGCCCGTGCCCCCCGCCGCGCCCGCCGCCCCCGGCGTTAAGCCCCCGCTCCCCGGTATTTCCAGGCCTTCCATTCCCGGAGTGCGCCCCGGCCTTTCCCCCGTGATAAGGCCCCTCGGCACTCCGCCGCCCGCGGCGAAGCCGCCGCAGCGCCTCGTGATCCCGCCGCTCATCAGGCCGGCCGCCCCGGTTCAGCGCCCCGGCCCCGTACTGCCCAAGCCGCAGCAGCCGGTCCGCCCGTCCTACGGCCCCAACAGGCCGATGCCGCCGAGGCCGGCCGCGAAGCCCGCGGCCCCCGCCGCCAAGCCGGCCGGAAAGCCGGCCGAGCCCGTGACCCAGGGCCAGCCCGGAGAGAAGCCGGCGTTGCCCAAGCTGAAGGTCTCGACCACCGTGATAGTGCGCGAGCTGGCCGAGAAGATGGGCATCAAGACCACCGACCTCATTAAGAAACTGATGGGCATGGGCGTATTCGCCACCATCAACCAGCGCATCGAGGAAGACGCCGCCAAGCTGATAGCCGTGGATTACGGCTACGACCTGGAGATGGTCCCGATGTACGGCGAGGACGAGCTGCAGGAGGAGATCGAGCAGGAGAAGCCCGAGAACCTCAAGCCCCGCTCCCCCATCATCACCATCATGGGCCACGTCGACCACGGTAAAACCACGCTGCTCGACGCCCTGCGCGAGTCCAACGTGGTGGACAGCGAGGCCGGCCAGATCACGCAGCATATCGGCGCTTACATGGTGAAGACCGCCCGCGGCAACATCACCGTGCTCGACACCCCCGGCCACGAGGCGTTCACCGCCATGCGCGCCCACGGCGTCAAGATCACCGACATCGTAGTGCTGGTGGTCTCCGCGGTCGACGGCGTCATGCCGCAGACCCTGGAAGCCATCAACCACGCCAAGGCGGGCGACGTCCCGCTGATAGTCGCGATCAACAAGATAGACCTGCCGACGGCCAACACCCAGCAGATCAAGCAGCAGCTCTCCAACCACGGCCTGCTGCCTGAAGACTGGGGCGGCAAGACGCCGATGGTGGAAGTTTCCGCCAAGAAGCGCCTGAACCTCGACAAGCTGCTCGAGATCGTCAGCATCCAGGCCGAGCTAATGGAACTGAAGGCCAACCCCGACAAGCCCGGCCAGGGCATAGTCATCGAATCCCGCCTGGACCCGAAGAAGGGTATAGTGGCCACCATCATCAACGTGACCGGCACCATCCGCATCGGCGACCCGTTCACCGTGGGCGCCGCCCACGGCAAGGTGCGCGCGCTGGTTGACGACCACGGCGACCGCGTGGAGGAGCTCAAGCCGAGCCAGCCCGCGGAAGTCCTGGGCATCAGCGGCGAAGTTCCCACCGCCGGCGACGTGCTGAAAGTCGTGGAGAACGAGAAGGAAGCCCGCCACGTGGCCGACAAGCGCAAGCTGAACCGCCGCGAGGAGGCCCTCTCCCACCAGAAGCACGTGAGCCTGCTGTCGCTGAAGTCCCAGGTGGACCAGCACCAGCTCAGGAACCTCAACGTGGTGCTCAAGACCGACGTGTTCGGCTCGCAGCAGGCCATCAAGGACTCGCTCGAGAAGATGAGCACCAGCGAAGTGGCCATACAGATGCTGCACACCGGCATCGGCAATATCACCGAGTCGGACGTGCTGCTGGCCAAGGCCTCGTCGGCCGTCATCCTCGGCTTCCACGTGGAGGCTGATACCAAGGTGCAGGAAGCCGCCAAGGATTCCGGCGTGGAGATCCGGCAGTACCAGATCATCTACGACCTGCTCGAGGACGTGCGCGCCGCGATGAGCGGCCTGCTGGCCCCCGAGATAGTGGAGACCGTGACCGGCCGCGCCGAGATACAGCAGATCTTCGACCTGAGCTCCGGCAGGGTGGCCGGCTCCCAGGTGCGCGAGGGCAAGCTGACCCGCAACCAGGTCATACGCCTGATGCGCGGCGGCGAGGCCGTCGGCACCGGCAAGATAAGCGGCCTGAAGCGCTTCAAGGAAGACGTGCGCGAGGTCGAGAAGGGCCTGGAGTGCGGCATCCTGCTCGACGGCGTGAAGGACTTCCGCGTGGGCGACGTGGTAGAGGCCATCACCAAGGAGGAACGCATACGGCGCCTAGCGGCGCCGGGAGCGTAACCCCGTGGGCTCTAAACGAAACGAAAGGCTGAAGGAACTGTTCCTGCAGGAGATCACCGCGGCGCTGCGGAATGTCAACGGCATCAACGCCAACGGCATCCTGACGCTGACCGGGGCCGAGCTCAGCAAGGACAGCAAGGTGCTCCACGTCTACTACTCCGTGCTGGGTACGGACGCGGAGCGCCAGCGCAAGGACACGATCCTGAAAGCCAATGCGCGCGAGATCCGGACGCTGCTGTTCAAGCGCCTGTGTCTCAGGACAGTCCCGGAGATCGTCTTCAAGTTCGACGAGACCCCGGAAAAAGCCTCGAAGCTGGAGGATATCTTCAAGCAGATAAACTCGGAACATGAAAAAACCGATGAGAACCCTGGATCTCGAGACTGAGTTCAAGCGCCTCGAGGAACTGATAATCGCTTCGGAGACGTTCTTCCTGGCCGGGCACCTGAACCCCGACGGGGACACCATCGGCTCCATGCTGGCCATCGCCTCGGTGCTCAAGCGCATGGGCAAGAAGGTGACGCTGTTCTCCCAGGACCCGATCCCCGAGAACCTGCGCTTCCTCCCGCAGGCGCGCAGCGTCCGCTCGCGGCTGCCGAAGGGCAGGTTCGACGCGGCCATCCTGCTGGAGTGTTCCGTGCCTTCCCGAGGCGGCGCCCTGGAGCCCGTGCTCAAGCGGTGCGGCAAGGTGGTCAACATCGACCACCACAAGACCTCAGAGAACTACGGCGACATCAATATCGTGGAGCCGCATTCCTCTTCCACCGCCGAGATCGTCTACCGGCTCTTCCATAACATGACCGTCAACGTGACCCGGCGCGAGGCTACCTGCCTCTATACCGGCATGGTCACCGACACCGGCCGCTTCCATTTCCCGGCCACCAGCCCGCGGACGCTCGAGATAGCCTCGCGCCTGCTGGAGACCGGCTTCAAGTTTTCCCGCATCAACGATCTGCTCTACGCCACCAAGGCCTGCGAGGCGCTGAAGCTGCTGGGCCGCGCGCTCGGCAGCCTGGAACTGAAGTACGGCGGCAGGCTGGCGGCGCTTACGCTGAAGATTTCCGATTTCAAGGAGTTCGGCGCCCGCGCCGAGCACGCCGAGAACGTGATAAACTACGGCATGATGCCCCCCGGCGTCAGGGCCGCCGTCATGTTTCGCGAGGAGCTGGAGCGCGTCAGCGTCACCTTCCGCTCCCGCGGCCACCTCGACGTCAGCCTTGTGGCCAAGGCCTTCGGCGGCGGGGGCCACCGCAACGCCTCCGGCTGCCGCATTAAGGGGACGCTGGAGCACGCCCGCGGCAAAGTGCTGCCCGTGCTTTCCCGGCTCCTTGCCTGATGGACCCGCTGGTCCCCCAGCCTTCCGGGCTGTTCCTCTTCGACAAACCTAAAGGCATAACCTCCCACGACGCCGTGGCCCTGCTGCGGCGCAAGCTCTCGCTGCAGCGCATCGGGCACACCGGCACGCTGGATCCCATGGCTACCGGCCTGCTCATCCTGCTGGCCGGCACCGCCACCAGGGCGCAGGAGGCCATGCAGGGCTCTTCCAAGGTCTACTCCGGGACTATCCTCTTCGGTTCTGAGACGGATACCTGGGACGCCGAGGGCAAGGTCGTGGCGGAGGCGCCCGTTCCGGCGCTGGACGAGGCGGCGGTCAGCCGCGGCGTGGCCGCCTTCAGCGGCAGGATCATACAGCAGGTTCCCCCCTATTCCGCCGTGCGCCTGCAGGGCAAACCGATGTACAAGCTGGCGCGCAAGAACATCGCCATGCCGGCGGTTAAACGGGAAGCGGACGTGAAATGGCTGTCTTGGGAAGCCGCTTCCCCGGAGCTGCGCTTCGAGATAGAATGTTCCGGCGGCACCTACATCCGCTCCATCGCCCGCGAGCTGGGCCTGAACCTCGGTTCCCGGGCGCATCTGACCTCCCTTCGCCGCCTGTCCATCGGCGCCTACAGCGTTAGGGACGCCGTAACCGGCGAGGCGCTGGCCGCGATGACGCGCGAAGAGGCCGCCGCGCGGCTGCTGCCCCCGCCGGGAGACGCCCGTGCTTAATTTAGTGGCCATCGGCAGTTTCGACGGGGTGCACCTGGGGCACCGGAAGATAATCCGAGCCGCGGTCCGCGAGGCCCTCCGGCTCGGCCTGAGCAGCCGGGTGGTATATTTCCCTTTTCCTCCAAAGTTCTTTTTCTCGGGCGAGACCGAAGGCTGCCTTATCACGCTGCCGGAGGAGCGCGAGGCCCTGCTGGAAAGCCTGAGGCCGGACCAGGTAGAGCCGCTGGTCTTCAACGAAACCCTGTCCTCTATGCGCGCCGAGGTGTTCTTTGAGGCAGTAGTTCTGGAGCGCTTCCGCGCCGGCGGGCTCTGCGTGGGTCCGGATTTCGCCGTCGGGCGCGGCCGCGAGGGGCACCTGGATTTCCTGCGGGACGCCAGCCGGGAAGCCGGGATAGCCTTCAAGCCGGTTCCTTTCGCCCGCCGGGGCGGCCACAAGATCTCCTCCAGCCTTATCCGGGCGCACCTGCGCGCCGGCGCGGTGGAGGAAGCTAATAAGTGCCTGGGTTGGGACTATACCGTGAGCGGGCCGGTCATAAAAGGGGCGGGGCTTGGCCGCAAGCTGGGCTACCCGACGGCTAATATAGGCGCCCACCCTTCCAAGATCCTGCCGCCGGGCATTTTCGCGGCCAGGGTAAAGGTCGGGCGCGACCGCTACAACGCGGTGGTGAGCGTGGGCCGCAGGCCCACACTAAATACGCTGGGCGGCAAGTTGATACTGGAAGCCCACCTGTTGGATTTCTCGCGCATGATCTACGGCAGGAATATGGAAGTGACCTTCCTCAGGCACATCCGGCCGGAGCGCAAGTTCCATTCCAAAGAATCCCTCATCAAGCACATCGAGGGCGACATCGCCGTCGCCCGCCGGTACTTCGCTAAACATTAACAAATCGCCGCGTGGGCTTGGCGTGAATGTCAGATTATGTTGGGTTTTGAGCGGCGCAGGAAGCGGCCGCCGAAGGTTTTGGGGGCCGTCAGTTCGCCCCCCTCTGCTACTACAGTTCCGCGCAGAACGGTGTACTTCGGGAAGCCGTAGAGTTTCTGACCCTGCCACGGGGAGAAGTCGGTGTTGTGCTGCAGTTTGCGCCAATCGGCTTTGACGGAGGCGGAAGGGTCGATTATCGCGAAATCTGCGTCGAGACCGGGTTTGATAAAACCCTTTGTCGACAGGCCCATTATCCGCGCGGGATTTTCGCACAGGACCTGAACCAGTTTTTTTAAAGATACTTTTCCGGCTTTAACGCCGTGGGTGTAGGCGGCGGCCAGCAGGGTCTGCGCGCCGGGCAGGCCCATGGGGAGTTTCCTTATGTCCCCGCCCCAGGCGTCTTTCTGGGCGCGGGTGAAGGTGCAGTTGTCGGTGGCGAGCACCTGCAATTGGCCCCTCCCGAGGGACTTCCAGAGTTCGGCGTTGTCTTTTTTAGTCCTTATCGGAGGGCAGCAGGAATACAAGTGGCCGTCCTTACCCTTGAAGCGGCTCTCGTAGAGCGAGAGGTATTGCGGGCAGGTTTCGCCCAGCGCTTTGCACCCGGCCTTCCGGGCCGCGGCGACCAGGGCGGCTGAACCGCCGGCCGACAGATGGACGAAATAGACAGGCGCCCCGGCGGAGGCGGCCAGAGCGGCCACGCGGCCCACGGCTTCCGTTTCCGTGAAGGGCGGCCGGGAGAGCGGCAGCGCCTGTATGCCCCGCCCGGCGTAGGTTTCGGTGAGCAGGTCTATGACCGGGCCGTTCTCGGCGTGGACGCAGACCAGCGCCCCGAGCCTGGCGGCGGCTTTAAGCGCGGCGTCCAGGGCGGCGTCGCCGGCCATCAGGCCGCGGGCCCCGTAGGCGGTGAACATTTTGAAGGTAGGGGCGCCGGCCTTCACGGCGGCGGCCATCTCACCCGCGGGATCCTTCATCTTCTCCCAGCCGGTGAGCATGCAGTGGAAAGAGAAATCCGCGTAGCAGCGTCCTTCGGCTTCCTTAAGGCGCGCGCGCAGGCCTTTGGCGGGGCTTTCGCCGGGCCCCTGGCCCGTGTAATCTAGGAATGTGGTAGTGCCGCCGCAGACGGCGGCGGCGGAGCCTGAGGCGAAATCGTCGGAGGTATACCTGCCGGGGCCCAGCTTAAGCCGGAAATGGGCATGGGCGTCTATTATTCCAGGCAGGACCAGCAGGCCGCGCGCGTCTATGACGCGCCGCGCCGGCGGGAGCGCCTTGGCCGGCGGGCGCACCGCGGCGATGACTCCGTCGCGCACAAAAACATCGCGGAGGGAGAATTTCCCTCCGCATGCGGTTTTACCGCCCCTGATTACAAGGTCGAAGCCCATTTGTTTAAGGTTTTTACGCCTTTGTTAAATGGGTGTGGTGGTGCGGGGCGTTAGCCCGGTCCTGGTGGCCGAAGATTATGTTGTAGGCGAGGAAGGTGGCGGAGACGAAGGAGAAACCGCACAATACCAGCCAGGCCCACAGCGCCTTCGGGTTGGCCTCGGTCTGCAGTACTATGTAGACCAGGAAGCCGAGGAAGCCGGTAGCTACCAGCCAGAAAATAGCGAAGACGGCGCGTATTAGGGTTGCCATTGTCTAATTCTATAGATTAAACCTTGTGAAGTCAATGCGGCCGGCCCGGGAAGAAGGCTGCATGCAGCGCCCTTAGGGCCTCCTCGCCGCGGCCGGCGGGCACGCGCAGAGTGACGGCAGAGGCTGAAAAACCTGCCGGCGCCGCGCCCGGGCCCGCTGCGGCCAGTGCCCTGTCCGCGTGGACGCGGGTGAGGCGCCGGCCGACCGCCGAGACCAGCGCCCTCCGCCCCTCTTTGCTTAACGAGAGGCAGGAAACTCCGGGCCTGCCTCCGTCCGCGTTGACGAGGGTTCCCGGCTCGTCGTGAAAAGAGGAGCGCAGGTGCAGCGGTATAGAGTATTTTCCGGCGTAGGCTATCGCGCGCAGCTGGCGCACTTCGGTGCCCAGGCCGGCCAGGGTCATGACCTCGCCGTAGGTTATGGCACTGATCTTGCGGGCCCCCGGGACTATGGCCGGGTGGGCGGTGTAAATGCCTTTTACGTCGGTCCGGAATTCGCAGAGGGCCGAGCGCAGCGCGCGGGCCAGCGCCACGGCGGTGAAGTCCGAACCGCCGCGGCCCAGCGTGGTGATATCTCCTTTGCGCGTTATTCCCTGGAAGCCCGCTACTACAGGGATGCGGCCGGCCGAGATTTCCGCTTTGAGCCTGCTGGGGTCGACTTTCAATACGGAGGCCGAAGAAAACGCGGCGTCCGTTAAGAGGCCCGCCTGGAAGCCGGCCAGAGAGACCGCCTTGCGGCCTTCGGCCTGTATGGCCAGGGCCAGCAGCGCGGCGCTGATCTGTTCTCCGGGCGCCAGCAGGGCGTCTGTTTCCCGGGGCGAAAGCTTTTTTCCCCCGGCCTGGGCGGCCAGGGCCAGCAAATCGTCCGTGGCGTCGGCGGGGGCCGAGACTACGGCCACCGGCGAGAAGCCTTTCCCCGCCGAGGCGATGACCATGGCGGCGGCCCGGCGTATCTTGCCCGGGTCGGCCAGCGAGCTGCCGCCGAATTTAATGATTATGGTTTTCATGTAAAAAAGAAGCCCGGCCGCCTTTATCGGCCGGCCGGGCTGCGCTTGCGCCTGGCGCTCAGACCATCGTCGCCGTCACGCGGATGATCTCGGCCAGCGTGGTGGTGCCGCCGCGGGCCTTCAGGATGCCGTCCATCAGCAGGGTGCGCATCTTGCCGCTCTTTATCGCGGTGCGCTTTATCACGTCCGTCGGGGCGTGGTCGAGGATATGCTTGCGGATCTCCTCGTTCATCAGCATCAGTTCGAAGATGCCGATGCGGCCCATGTAGCCGGTGTTGCGGCAGTCGGGGCAGCCTTTCTCCACCTTGTAGGTGGCGCCGGGCTTGAGGATGAGCTCCTTCACGATCTTGCCTTCGTCGGGGTCCATGTTCTTGACGAATTCGTTGACCACGGGCTCCGACGGGGGCGCGGCGTTCTGCGAGCACTTGGGGCAGACTTTGCGCACCAGGCGCTGGCTCATGGCGCCCAGCATGGAAGAGCCTATCAGGAAGGGCGGCACGCCCATTTCGAAGAGGCGCTCTATGATGCTGGCGGAGTTGATGGTGTGGATGGTGGTGAACAGCAGGTGGCCGGTCAGGGCGGCGCGCAGGCTGATCTCGGCCGTGTCGAAGTCGCGGATCTCGCCCACCATGATAACGTCGGGGTCCTGGCGCAGGATGGTGCGCAGGCCCTCGGTCCAGGTGAAGCCGGTCTTGGCGCTGATCTGCGCCTGGTTGATGCCCTCGAGGCGGTACTCGACCGGGTCCTCGAGCGTGATGATGTTGATCATCGGGGTGTTGATGTTCTTGAGCATCGCGTAGAGCGAGGTGGTCTTGCCGGAGCCGGTGGAGCCGGTGATGAAGAAAATGCCGTAAGGGTTGCGGATCAGCTTCTTGATCAGCGTCAGCGCGTCCTGGTCGAGGCCCACCTGGTCGAGGTCCAGGCCGAGCTGCTGGCGGTCCAGCACGCGCAGCACCAGCTTTTCGCCGTTGACGGTAGGGAACGAGGAGACGCGCACCTGTATGGCGCGGCCGGCCAGCATCTTCTGAAAGCGGCCTTCCTCGTTGCGGAAAGACGTAGGGGGTTCGGGGTCGAAGCCCGCCAGCACACGGATGCGCTGGGTGAGCGGGATGTCGGAGTTCTTCGGGGAGCTGAGCATGTCCTGCAGGATGCCGTCCACGCGGAAGCGCACGCGCAGGTTGGGGCCCTGTGACTCAATATGCACGTCGCTGGCGCGCTCGCGCACGGCGTGCTCGAGGATAAGGTCGCTGAGCTTTATGGCCAGGTCTATGCCGGGCGCCCGGCCCTTGGCCTTGACGATGTCGTTGTAGCCTTCTTCCAGAGAGCCGTTAACCTGCACTGGCGCCTGTTCTCCGGGCTGCGGGCTCTCCCCTTCCTGTTTGTTTCCCCAGAATGCCATAGGTGTGGTCTCCTAACCTCTAAGCCCGCCGAAAGGCGCGGGCATAACAGCTAAAAAAATTATAACAAATAATATTTACTTGTATTCGACTTTCAGGATGGCCAGGTGCTTCTCGCCGCTGGGCAGGCGTATCTTAACCGAGGCGCCGGTGGTCGAGCCCAGCAGGCCCTGGGCCAGCGGGGAGCTGACCGAGATCTTGCCCTCGGAGGGATCCGCCTCGTCGGCGCTGGAAAGGGTGTAAACCAGCGTGGCCTTGGTGTTCTCGTCGCGCATGGTTACCGTGGCGCCGAGGCTTATCTGGTCCTTGTTCACGGCCATATTGTCCACTATCTTGGCCGAGCGCAGGCGGAGCTCCAGCTCGCTTATGCGCGTCATAAGCTGGCTCTGCTTTTCCTTGCCGTAGATGTAGCCGGCGTTCTCTTTCAGGTCTCCCTGCTCGCGGGCTTCGTTGACCTCTATGGCGATCTCGTTCTTCTGGCGCTTAAGGTCCGCCAGCTCGGCCTGCAGCTTCTCAAAGCCGTCTTTGGTAAGGTATGTCTCTGTCATGTTGTTTTCCCCCCGTTATGAACAAAACCCCGTCCCGCTGCTGCACTGCTGTCTGGCGGGACAGGGCTGCGTAAAATCTTTGGCACCGGGAGGAATCGAACCTCCGACCTAGCGCTTATGAAACGCCCGCTCTTACCATCTGAGCTACGGTGCCATAAATCCATGGCGGGCAGGTTTCATCACCGGGGGCCGAAGCCTTCGGGTGAACACGAAAAGTATACCAAAAACTTGTTGTAAAGACAAATTTTGTTTACTACAATTCTCAATGTAATCCGCTCAAATTCAGGGGTCAAAGGGGTTCTCAATGTCCGACATAAAAGTCTCCAAGGAAGAGCTGCTTAGGAAGGCCAACAAACCGGCCGAGGACGCCATGCAGCTGCACCCTTTCTATAAAGGAAAAGTGGAAGTTTCCCCCAAGTGCTGCATCCGCGACATCAACGATTTCGCCATCTGGTACACCCCCGGCGTGGCGGCCGTCTGCAAAGACATACAGGCCCATCCCGAGAAAGTCTACGAGCACACCAATAAGGGCAACATGGTGGCCGTGGTCTCGGACGGCACCCGCGTGCTGGGCCTGGGCGACATCGGCCCCGAGGCCGGCCTCCCGGTTATGGAGGGCAAGGGCCTTATCTTCAAGTACCTGGGCGGCGTGGACGCCTTTCCCATCTGCCTCAATACCAAGGACCCGGCCGAGATCATAAAGACCGTGCAGTACCTCGCCCCCTCTTTCGGCGGCATAAACCTGGAAGACATCTCCCAGCCCAAGTGCTTCGACATCCTCGACGAGCTGCGCCGCACCATGACCATCCCCGTCTGGCACGACGACCAGCAGGGCACGGCCACCGTCTGCCTGGCGGGCCTCATCAACGCCCTCAAGATCGTAAAGAAGGACATAAAGGATGTGAAGATCGTGCTGTTCGGCGCGGGCGCGGCTAATATCCGCATCGGCACCCTTTACATGCATTACGGCGCCAAGCCGGAGAACCTCATCTATGTGGACTCCAAGGGCACCCTGCACAAGGGCCGCACGGACCTCCAGAACCACCGCGAGAAATGGCATATGTGCCAGGTTACCAACGGCGCGCAGATCGCGGGCAAGCTGCCGGACGCGCTGAAGGGCGCGGACGTGCTGAGCGCCGCCTCCACCCCCGGCCCGGACGTTATAAAGAAAGAGTGGGTGGCCACCATGAACAAGGACGCCATCTGCTTCCTGACCGCCAACCCCATCCCCGAGATGTGGCCCTGGGACGCTAAAGAGGCCGGCGCGCGGGTAGTGGCCACCGGCCGCTCCGACTTCCCGAACCAGGTGAACAATTCGCTGGGTTTCCCCGGCATCTTCCGCGGCGCGCTGGACGTGCAGGCCAAGACCATTACCGACGAGATGTGCGTGGCGGCCGCCGAGGCGCTGGCCGGCTACGCCGTCACTTCCGGCAAGATGGGCGAAGATTACCTGCTGCCGCACATGGACGAGCCCCAGGTGTACATAGAAGAGGCCGTGGCCGTGGGCCTGAAGGCCATGGAGCAGGGCATAGCCCGCAAGAAGCTGACCGAGGCCGAACTGCGGGCCAGCGCCGAGTTCCTCATCAAGCGGGCCATCAAGGACGTGGAAGTGCGCCAGGCCAGCGGCATAGTCAAGCTGCCCTGAACCTCTCCGCAGAAAAGAAAGAAGCCCGGGCGGCTCCCGGGCTTCTTTCTTTGGCCGGCCCCCGTTAGCCGGGGGATGAGACGAGCAGGGCGCAGGAAAAGGTTTTGAAGAGTTCAGCCGCCGGTATTTCCCGGCCTGCCGGTACTGCCCGCCCGGAAAGAGTCTCCGTCCAGCCCCCCCCCAGCCCTTCTGGAAGTATTACGCGCGTGTCCTTCCAAAGTTCTCCCAGCGGCGGCGTGCCCTGCGGCACGAAACCGGTGAGGAAGCGCGGCGCCGCGGCGATAACGTGCCTGCCGCCCAGGGACCGCGCGAAGGCTATCACGCTGTCCTTGTGTGAGCCCTCCGCGGCAAGCGGGGTATAGGAGCCCGCTTCGAAGACTTCGCGCCATTCCCGCCGCACCGCCAGGGCCCGCCAGAGCAGGAATAGCTTGGCGCGGCCCGAAGGCAGGTCCGCCAGCAGGTCCGCCAGCAGGCCGTCCGGGCGCGCGGCGTAGTCGCGCGCTACCTCGTCGAGCATCCGGGCCCTGAGCCCGAAGTCCACCGGGCGGCGGTTGTCCGGGTCTACCAGGCTCAAATCCCACAGTTCCGAACCCTGATAGATATCCGGCAAGCCGGGCGCCGCGACTTTCAGCAGCGTCTGCGACAGCGAGTTGAAAGCGCCGTAGAAAGATATCTTCTCCCGGAACGGCCGGAAGTCCTCCAGGAACTTATTGTCCTCACCCGGGGCCAGCGCCTTGTCGACGAAGGCCGCGATAGCTCCCTCGTAGTCCTGGTCGGGTTTTATCCAGTTGGTCTTGACCTGGGCCTCGCGGGCGGCTTTTATCGCGTAGTCCTTGATGCGCCCTGCGAAGCCGGGGCCGGGGTCCCCCGCGGCTGGCCAGGCGCCCAGCAGCGTCTGGTACAGCAGGTACTCGTCGTTGCGGTCCGGCATTTCCCCGCCGTCCGGGCGGCGGCGTTTTTTGGAGAGGTTCAATTTGGCCCAGGCCCTCAGTCGGGCGTTCCATTCGCGCGGGAGTTCCGACAGTACGTTGATGCGGGCCCGCACGTCCTCGGCGCGCTTGGTGTCGTGCGTCGAGGTGGCGTTCATGGTCAGGGGGCTCCGCTCCGCTCGCCTGCGGCTGAACTCGTGATACTGCTCCAGGCTGAAGCCGAAGCGGTTGGGCGCGCCGCCCACTTCGTTGAGAGAGGTGAGCTTGTTGTAGATATAGAGGATGGTATCCTCGAAGCCTTTGGCCATCAGCGGGGCGGTGTACTGCTGGAAATTCATCCCGAAGGCCAGCACGTCCCTGCGGTCCTCGTCCTGCAGGGATTTGTGGGTGTCCATCAGCAGGAAGGCTTCGATGAAATTAAGTTCATAGCCGAAGCCGGAGAGCCTTTCCCGGGCTTTCTGCACGGCGGCGCGGATGTAGCCCTTCTCCGTTTCCGTCGGGCCCGCGTCGCCGTTGACGTAGGTGCGGTAGACCGGGAAGTTTGCCATCACCTCCACCAGAGCGCGGCGCAGGCCGTAGAGGGTGATATCCCGGCCGTAACGGTCGTTGGCGGAAGCCTTCTTCATTATGTGCGCCAGGTTGTCGATGTTTCCGGCCAGGTGTTTGCTGATGATCATGCGCTTCTTGGCGCAGACCAGGCCGTCGTACTGGGTCTCCAGCCCCGCGAAGCGGTAGTAGAAGCGGCTGAATTCCTTCTCGTTCTCCTTGCGGCAGAAGACGCCGTTGGCGTAGTTCGTGAAATCGTAGCCTGTGGTGCCCTGTATGGGCCAGTCGGCCGGCAGCTCCTCCTCCGGGGCCAGTATCTTTTCCACGGCGATGTAGACTTCAGGCCCGGCCGCCTCGCGCAGGCGCGCCAGGTAGCGCTGCGGGTCTATCAGGCCGTCCACGTGGTCCACCCTGAAGGCCGTCACGGCCCCCGTCCGGGCCAGCTCGAGCGGCGCCGAATGGACGTAATCGAAAACGCGCGGCTCCTCTACGCGCAGGGAGATGAGCTCGTTGATGGTAAAGAAGCGGCGGTAGTTGATCTCTTCCGCCGCCACCTTCCAGTAGGAGGGCCGGAAGAACTGGGTGGAGATTATCCCGTCGAGGGCGTCGAAGCTGTCGGGGTCCCCCGCCCTGCCGTTAAGCCGGGTTATCGCGGCGTCTATGAATTCTTTGATCTGCGGCACACCGGTGTAAAGCGTCCAGAGCATCTTCCTGGCGTGCAGGAACTGCCCATCGGGATATTCGCTGCCCGGAGCCGGAGAGAGCGTCTTGAGCAGGCTGGCGGTGCCGATGAAACCGGCCAACTCGGGGCTTTCCGGGCCCAGGGCGGCTTCCAGCGGCGCTATGTCCACGCCGAAGACCTTTATATAACTCTCCATCCGCAGCGGGAGCTTCAGCCGGTAATAGTTGAGGGTGAGTCCGGACTCGTCGTAGGCCAGCCGGAGTTCGCCGTGTTCCAGCGCTTCGGCGTAAAAGGAGCCCAGGAACGGCGCTAGCAGCCGGCCGCGCAGGTTCTCGTAGGTGTGGTTCCAGTCTATGTCGAAGAAATCCTTGTGCGCGGAATGCGGCCCCTTGGCCAGCACGTCCATCAGCATGGCGTTCTCGCTGTCGTAGGCCATGTGGTTGGGGACGATGTCCTGCATGATCGACAGCCCCGCCGAACCCAGGACCGCCGAAAGCCCGCGCAGGCCCTCTTCCCCTCCCAACTCGGGGTTGATGACCGCCGGGTCCACTACGTCGTAGCCGTGCAGGCTGCCCGCCCTGGCCTTGAATACCGGCGAGGCGTAGAGGTGGCTGACCCCCAAACGCGCCAGGTAGGGGACGATCTCCCCGGCGGCGGCGAAGGGAAAGTTTCTGTGGAACTGAAGCCGGTAGGTGGCCAGGGGTATCTTCATCAATAGTCGAACCTCACTTTCAGGTCGGAGCTGGCGCGGCCGAAGAGTTCCAGCCAGCGCGCGGCTTCTGCCACGCCGGCGGCCGCGGCGGCTTTCTTCGCGGCGGCCAGGGGGCGGCCGGTCTTGAAGAAAATGTTCTGCACGCGCCACAGGTTCATTTCCAGCCCCAGCGGCGCGACGGCCTCCAGGATCTGCGTGATGCGCTCCATGCGGGCCGGGTTCCCGGGTTCGGCGGCGAAGGCGTCGGCCAGCAGGTTGAGGGCTTCTGTAAGTTCCAGGCCTATGGCGGACTTGTCCACGGCCAGGGCGAAGCGCCCTATCAGTTCCGAGGCGCGGCGCAGGCCGGCCGCGTCTACGGGAGAGGCGTTGAGCGCGCGGGAGATGTCGTCGTTGAGCACGGACTGCGCCACGGTCACGAAAGCCTCCGGCAGGGGCGCGTGGAGCCTGGTAGTCACGTCGAGGATGGCCGAGTGGTGATTGTAGACCTGCCGGAAGGAGGCCAGCATCTCCTCGCGCGCCGCGGAGAAGATCTGGTCAATGACCTTGCGCTGCTCGTCCTTGAAGAGATGCCACAGCGAGTAGCTGCCCCTGGGGAAATTCTCGCTGATCAGGCGGGTCATGTCCGCCAGGCTGCCCGCGGCGAAGGCGCCTTTGATGTTTTCGCGCATGGAGTTAAAAGCCTCTTCTCCCATGAACTCGCGCGCTGCGCCCAGCGTATTGTAGCCGCCCAGGTAGAGCATGACGAAGCTGACGCTGTTGACCTCGGTGGTGATCTTCGAGGTTATGTCCACCATGCCTACGCCGAGCTTCTGCGGGCCCGACTCCATTATCGCCAGCGACCGCTTCTTTATGCGGTAGCAGTAAAGGTCGGTCTCGTCCTCGGTGCGCTCGAAAACCGAGGAGACCCCGTAATGCACGCCCACGCGCAGCAGGTCCAGCTGGGCCGGCTTAACGAACAGCTCGTAAACTTTGCGGCCGTGCCCGAATTCAGCCACGTTGCTCGGCGCCCGCTCCAGCAGCTCCAGGAAGGCGTTCTCCAGCTCCACGCCCGAGACCTGGGCCGCCAGCTGTATGGCCCGCGCGGCGTAGCCCATGATCTGCACGGTCTCTATGCCGGAGATCTCGTCAAAGAACCAGCCGCAGCTGGTGTACATCAGCATCGCGTTGCGCTGCATCTCCAGCAGGCGCGCGGCCTTCAGCCGGGTTTCCGGGGTAAGCTCTCCGGTTAGGTGACGCCCGAGGAAGGCGGCGAGCGAGGCTTCCGAGCGGTCCAGTACCACGTCGATATAGGCGTCCCTGGCGGCCCAGGGGTCTTTAAGCAGCCCCTCGGACTGCTTCTCATAGATCTGCGCCAGGTTGTCGCGCAGCCAGTCCAGCGCCCCGCGCAGCGGCGCGCGCCACTTCTGGTGCCAGCCGGGCTTGCCGCCCGAGTTGCAGCCGCAGTCGGAGCGCCAGCGGTCCACGCCGTGCACGCAGCTCCAGGAGGAATTCTCCCAGATCTCCGCCTCCCAGGCCGGCGGGAACTTCTCGAGGAATTCGCCGTAGACCGTCAGCTTCAGCGAAGAGTCTTCCTGGGCGTTATGCAGGCAGTACGCCAGCGCCATGTCGCCGTGGCGGTGGTGGTGCCCGTAGGTCTCTCCGTCGGTAGCGATGTGGGAAAGCTGCGGCTCGGCGGGGCTCGGGTCGAGGGCGCCGGTGAGGCGCTTTAGGAAGACGTCCCCGTTGTTGAGCATGCCGTTGAAGGCTATCTCCCTAGAGAGCGGGCCGTCGTAGAAAAAAACGGTAATGGCCGCGCCGCCGGGGAGGCTGCAGAGGTAGGGGCGCCTGGGGTCCACTTTCCCGCCCGAGACGTCGTGCCAGGCCTCATTGCCGCTCTTGCGCACCCGCCGCGCCTGCCCGGGGGCGAGTATGGTGAATTTTACTCCGTGCTCCGCCAGGACGGACAGCGTCTCCAGGTCCGCCGCCGTTTCGGGCAGCCAGATGCCTTCGGACTTGCGGCCGAAGCGCGCCTCGAAATCCCGCAGGCCCCACAATACCTGGGTGCGCTTGTCGCGGGCGTTGGCCAGCGGCATGATCATATGGCTGTAGCACTGCGCTATCGCCGAGCCGTGCCCCGCGAACAGTTCGCGGCTCTTCGCGTCGGCCTCCAGCACCGCCTTGTAGGTGCCGGGGTGGCGGCGCTGCAGCCAGCTCAGCAGCGTCGGGCCGAAATTGAAGCTCATGCGGGAGTAGTTGCTGACGATGTCCGCCACGCGGCCCTCTCCGTCTAGCAGGCGCGAGGCCGTGTTGGGGGCGTAGCACTCCTCCTTGATGCGCTCGTTCCAGTCGTGGTGCGGGCGGGCGGAATCCTGCAGCTCGACCTCTTCCAGCCAGGGGTTCTCGCGCGGGGGCTGGTAGAAGTGCCCGTGCACGCAGGTGTAGCGGTTGGTCATAGGTCGGTCCTCCTGAAGACCTTGAAACTCTCCGGCGGCAGGGCCGCGGCGGCCGCGGGATGGCGTGGCGCCGCCCCCCCGTCCGAGGAGAAGATCTGCGTCCAGCGGCCCGGCGGCAGCGTGCGCGAGGCGGCGCGGCGCCCGAAGTTGAACGCCGTGTAGGTGGAGCTGCGGCCCTTGCGGCGGAACAGCGAAAGGGTGAGGTTCTCGGGGTTCGCCCTGACCACCAGGTCCTGCCTGCCCACCGGGCCCAGCGAGGGCTCGGCCCGGCGCAGCGCTATCAGCCGCCGATAGAACTCCAGCGTTTCGGCGTGACTGCCGCCGCCGGGCTTGCTCCAGTCCAGCCGGCTGCGCTCGAAGGTCCCGGCGGCCTGCGGGTCCGGCGGCTCCTGCTTCCAGCCGAAAGCGGCGAACTCCTTCTTCCGGCCTTCCCTCACCGCCGCGACCAGGGCCTCGTCGCCGTGGCTGACGAAATACAGGAACGGGTTGGTTTCGCCGTACTCCTCGCCCATGAAGAGCAGCGGCACGTAGGGCGAGAGCAGCACCGCCCCCGCGGCGAGCCTGAGCCGCCTGGGGGTGGTCAGCGCCGTGAGGCGTTCTCCCAGCAGGCGGTTGCCGACCTGGTCGTGGTTCTGCGAGCAGACCACGAACCTGGCCGGCGGCAGCGCGCCGGCGGGGGCGCCGTGCATGCGCCTGCGGTGCGGCGACCAGGCCCAGTCGTAGACGAAAGATTCGGAGCAGGCCTTGGCCAGCGCCGGAAACCCGCCGAAATCCTCGTAGTAGCCCTGCCGTTCCCCTGTCAGCAGCGAGTGCAGCGCGTGATGGAAATCGTCCGACCACTGCGCGTGCAGCCCGTAGCCCCCCTCCTCCTCCGGGCGGATGAGCCTGGGGTCGTTGAGGTCGCTCTCGGCGATCAGCAGCAGTTCCCGGCCGCTATGCGCGGCCAGCGCCCGGGTCCTGTCGGCCAGCTCGGCGAGGAAATGCCTGGCCCCCAGGTCGCAGATGCCGTGCACGGCGTCCAGGCGCAGCGCGTCCACGTGGAAATCCCGGAACCAGTACAGCGCGTTCTCTATGAAGAACTCCCTGACGGGCACGCTGTCCGCCCCGTCGAAATTGACGGCCCTGCCCCACGGCGTGCGGTAATGGTCGTTAAAATACGGGCCGAAGACGTCGAGGTAGTTGCCCTCCGGGCCGAGGTGGTTGTACACCACGTCCAGCACCACGGCCAGGCCGGCCTTGTGGCAGGCGTTAACCAGGCGCTTGAGCCCGGCGGGCCCGCCGTACGAGGCCTGCGGCGCGTACGGATAAACCCCGTCGTAGCCCCAGTTCCGCTCGCCGGGAAACTGCGCCACGGGCATGAGCTCCAGCGCGGTCACGCCGAGCGCCTTGAGATAGTGCAGCCTGGCTTCCACGCCGGCGAAGCCGCCCTCACCGGTGAAGGTTCCAGGGTGGAGTTCGTAGATTATCAGCTGTTCCTGGGGCAGGCCCTTCCAGGCGCCGTCCTGCCAGTCGAAGGCGGCCTGGTCGACGACCTCGGAGGGACCGTGCACCCCCAGGGGCTGAGAGCGCGAGGCCGGGTCTGGGCGCGGTTCGCCGCCATCCACAGAATATGAATACCGGGTTCCCTGCCCGGCGCGCCGCGAGCGGGCTTCCCAGTAACCGTCCGTATTTTTCATTTTCAGGCCGGCGCCGGCGGAGTCGCCCAGCCGCAGCGCGACCGACGCTGCGCGCGGAGCCCATACCCTGAAAAGGGTGCCTCCCGCTCCAGGGAAGGCGCCGCAGGGCCGGGGCGTCATGCCGCTCACTTCGCCGCCTCCTGGCGCTGGTCGGGCCCGTCCGCCAGGGCGCGCAGGAACTTGGCCGGCACCAGGGCCCAGTCGGGCCGGAGCTGCAGTTCCGAAGCCAGCGCGAGCGCGGCTTTTTCCGCGGCGTAGACCTTCAGCAGGGCCAGCGCGTCCTCCTGCGGCTGCGGCAGCAGCTGGGCCTGCCTGACCGCGGCGAAATAACCCCGCAGGAACGAGGCGGCGGCGTAGTGGAACCAGGGGCGCAGCCAGGCGTCCAGGGCGGGCAGTTCCTTGCGCGCCAGGCCGCCGGGCAGCAGGAAGGGCGCGTGCGCCGCGTAGTAGAAGGAGAGCGTCATCGAGGCCGCGTCGCGCAGGGGCGAGCGTTTCAGGCGCCGCTCTCCGGTGGGCTTGCCCAAGTCCCCCTCGAAGTCCTTTATCACGAAGTCCTTGCCGGTGAACAGCGCCTGCGTCAGCGAGCAGTTGCCGTGTATGCGTATCTTCGTGGCCGAGAATTTCTTCTGCTTCAGGCACTTCAGCAGGTCCAGCAGCTTCGGCAGCGCCTGCGGCAGTTCCCGGAGGTCTTCGGCCTCGGCCGGCGGGGCCTCCCGGAGCTGTTTGGCCAGGGCCAGGAAAGACTTCTTGATCCCGCCGGAGACCGACTGGTAGATCGAGCGCTGGTAAAGGCGCGTGAAAGGCTCCGGCGAAAATTCCGGGACCGCTTCGCCCGCGGCCAGCGCCGCATGCACCTCGCCGAGGCGCCGGCCCAGCATGGCCGCGGCCTCGAAGGGCACCGCGCCCGCCAGCTGCACCAGTTGCGGCGGAATGTCGGCCATCTCTACGGGCGCCAGCTCGGAGGGATGCGCGGGCGGCACGGTTCCGGGAGGAGCGGACTGCGCCGCCTCATAATACTTGAAGACCTCGTCGATCATCAGCATCCAGGCGTCGCCCTGGTTGGGGACGAAGGCGCGCAGCACGCCCAGGGTGCCGTGAAAGCGGCCTTCCCGGTTCAGGTTCAGCCCGCCGTAGACCTGCGGCACGCCCGGCGCCGCGGCGTTCCCGCCCAGCCTCGCGCCCAGCTCCAGGTCGGGGCTGATCCCCTCCTCCAGCCGCCGGCCGAAGCGCAGCAGGAAATGCGAGCCGTAGACTATCGTAATGCCGTTGGCGTCGGCCTTCAGCACGCGGGATTCCCCCGGCATCGGGGCCGATTCCAGCGCCTTGCGGAAGGACGGCAGGGTTTTGGCCGACAGCTCACCCTGGCCCGAGCGGATCTTTTTCCTGCCGATGAAGATCGACAGCAGGTCGGCGTGGAACAGCGGGTCGAGCGCGGCGTCCAGCAGCACGCCCTTCTCGCCGGGGAATTGGAGCGCGGCCACCACGGCCTGGGGCCATTTGGCGGCGGCCTTCGCGGCCGCCTCGCCGGTCACGAAGCGCAGCGGCAGCAGGTATCTTTCTATCCAGCCCTGCGAATGCCTGGCTTCCAGCACCGCCAGGCGGCCGCCGGAGGGCAGGTGGAAATGTTCGGCCAGGCGTATGGTGCGCGGCGAGGCCGCGCCGCGGGTGAAGCAGCGGCAGCGGCGGGCGTAAGCCTCCAGGGCCGGGCCCAGGCGGGCGGCCTCTCCCCCGTCCAGCAGCGCGTCCCAGTCGCTGCCCTCGAATTCCAGTTCCGGCGGCGGCTGGTCCGCCTGCGGCCCGGCCCCTGTATCGGTCTTGCGCAGCTGGAACCAGTAGTAGTTGTGGAAGCCGGGCGTCATCAGGTAGGGTTTCTCACCTATGGCCGGGAACTCGTTGCCGCTGAAGACGTCCACCGGGGTGTGGCCGGCGTAGCGGGAGAGGTCCAGCGAGGCGGCCTGCGAGAAGCGCGAAAGGTTGGCCACCACCAGCACCAGCTCCTCCCCGTGGCGCCTGACGAAGGCCAGCACCTTGGGGTTGTCGGAGCGCACCGCTTCGAAGGCGCCGCGCCCGAAACATTTGTAGTTGGCGCGCATGGCTATCACGCGCTTCATCCACCACAGCAGCGACGAGAGGTTGCCCTCCTGGCTTTCCACGTTGACGGCGCCGTAATGGTACTCGGGGTCGGCGACCACCGGCAGGAACAGGCGCTGCGGGTTGCCCTTCGAAAAGCCGGCGTTGCGGTCGGGGCTCCATTGCATCGGCGTGCGCACGCCGTTGCGGTCGCCGAGGTAGAAGTTGTCCCCCATGCCAATCTCGTCGCCGTAATAGAGCACCGGCGTGCCGGGCAGCGAGAAGAGCAGGATGTTCATCAGCTCTATCTTGCGGCGGTTATTGCCCAGCAGCGGGGCCAGGCGGCGCCGGATGCCCAGGTTGATGCGGGCCTTGGCGTCGCGGGCGTACACCTTGTACATGTAGTCGCGCTCCTCGTCGGTGACCATCTCCAGCGTCAGCTCGTCGTGGTTGCGCAGGAAGACGGCCCACTGGCAGGAGTCGGGGATCTGCGGGGTCTGGTCGAGGATGTCGGTTACGGGGAAGCTGTCCTCCATCCACAGCGACATGAACAGCCGCGGCATGACCGGGAAATGGAAGGCCATGTTGCACTCGTCCCCGGCGCCGAAGTAGGAGGCCGCGTCCTCGGGCCACTGGTTGGCCTCGCAGAGCAGCATCCGGTCCTGGAACTTGGAGTCCACGTGCGCCCGCAGCTTCTTGAGGAATTCATGGGTCTGCGGCAGGTTTTCGCAGTTCGAGCCTTCCGTCTCGAAAAGGTACGGCACAGCGTCCAGGCGCAGGCCGTCTACCCCCAGGCCCAGCCAGAGGTCCACCACCTTCAGGAGGCCCGTCTGCACGTGCGGGTTATCGAAATTCAGGTCGGGCTGGTGATGGTAGAAGCGGTGCCAGTAGTAGGCCTTGGCCTCCGGGTCCCAGGTCCAGTTGGACGTCTCGAAATCCTTGAAGATTATCCTGGCATCCTTGTACTTCTCGGGAGTGTCGCTCCAGACGTAATAGTCGCGGGCGGCGGAGCCGGGCGGCGCGCTGCGCGCGCGCTTGAACCAGGGGTGCTGGTCGGAGGTGTGGTTGACCACCAGCTCGGTGATCACGCGCATGCCCAGGCGGTGGGCTTCTTTCAGGAACTCCTTGAAGTCGCCCATGTCGCCGTAATCCGGGTTTATGCCGTAATAGTCCGCTATATCATATCCGTCGTCGCGCAGCGGGGACGGGTAGAACGGGAGCAGCCACACGGCGGTCACGCCCAGGCTCTGGAGGTACGGCAGTTTGCCGGTGAGGCCGGGGAAGTCGCCTATGCCGTCGCCGTTGCTGTCGCAGAAGGATTTGACGTGGAGCTCGTAGATCACCGCGTCCTTGTACCAGTGCGGGTCCCGTATTGCATTAAATTCTGTTTTCATGGTTTTTCAGTCCCGTCCGGGCGCGGCGGAAACACTTTTCTCCACAGGGAGAAGCCCGCTGCCCTTTATATATTAGTTATAAACATGAAACTAATCAACCATTTACGGCCCCGTAACAACATCGCAATAAGAATCCCGTCCCCGTCCGCTATAATATAGTCATGGGATCCGCCGCCGCGGGCGGCACTGTATCCAGGGCTTACTGCCCGGTGAGGCTGTTATGAAAACTATACTTTTCCTGTTGGCTTTTATCTTGCCCGTCCAGACCTTTGCTTCCGGCACTCCTGACGGCGACACCCAGATGCGCAGCGTCAGCTCCGAGCGGGCCAACGTGCGCAGCGGCCCGGGGGCGGACTACGAGGTGGCCTGGGAGGCCGGGCGTTTTTATCCTTTGGAAGTGCTCGGCCGGGAAGGCGCGTGGGTCCGGGTGAGCGACTACGAGAAAGAAGAGGGCTGGATCCACAGCAGCCTTCTGGCCAATGCGCCGGCCGTGGTCGTGGTGACTAAAATGGCCAACATCCGCGAAGGCGCCGGCATGGACTACGAGGTCTCCTGGAGGGCCGAGAAAGAATGCTCTATGAAGGTGCTGCAGACGGACGGGAACTGGTACAAGGTTTCCGACGGCGAGGAAGAGCTGGGCTGGATACATGGCAGCGTGGTCTGGGGTTTCTCCGGAGGCGTGGAGCTTGAGGAGCAGGCGGCCGGCTGAGACGGCGCGCGGCGCGGAGAAAAGGCCCGGCTTTGCCGGGCCTTTTCATTTCTGCCGCCGCGGGCCCGGGCTACAGGTGTATGAAGTCCTGCCGCCCGCTCTCGAGGTAGAGCGCAATGAGCAGGTAGTCGCGCAGGTGCCGCGTCAGCAGGAAGTTCTCCCTGACGTGTTCCCGCCCGTTCTCTCCCAGCCTCTTCGCGTAGGCGGGCTCATGCAGCAGGCGCTTCATCCAGTAGGCCGTGCCCTCTACGGTGCGCGTGAGGATGCCGGAATACTTGTGCGTTATCTGCAGAGGTATGCCCCCCACCGCGCCGGCTATGACCGGCTTGCCCTTCCACAGCGCCTCCGAAACCGTCAGGCCGAAACCTTCCTTCAGGGATTTCTGGATTATGATGGCGGAGGCGCGCTGTATGGCGTTAATCTCCACGTTGCTCGTAGGCGGCAGGCAAAGGACTATGATGTCGGAATTCCCTTCCGCCGCGGCCCTGGCTTCGGCCAGCACTTCCGAGCCCTCGGGGTCGTCGTCGGCGCTGCCTCCTACCAGCAGCAGCCTGGCGGTGACGTAGGGCTGGATCAGCTTGAAGGCGGCTATGACGCCCAGCGGGTCTTTCAGGCGGTCGAAGCGCGAGACCTGGGTGATTAGCGGCTTGTCCGTGGGTATGTCCAGGCGGCGCATTATGGCCGCCACTTCCTCGTCGGAGAGCTCCTTGTTCTTGTCCGCCAGAGGGTCTATGGACGGGGGCACCTGGAACTGCTTGACCGGCATCTCCTGCGAGAAGGCCGGGGCCGAGATGACCGCCGCGTCGTAGCGGGAGACATACCCTTTCAGGAACTCCCAAACGTCGTCCTGCCTGTTGGACATGTCGATGTGGCAGCGCCAGACCCACTTGGCCCCGGCGGGCTTCTTGTCTATCAGCCCGGCCGGCTGCGGGTCGTGTATCATGGCTATATCCGCGTCCAGGTTCATGGTCGCCATGTTGGACTTGAGCGTGTCCCGGTAGAGCTGGAAGTCGGCCGGGGTAAGTTCCTGCCTGGTGCCGTGTATCGCGTTGTGGAATTTCTTGGTGACCGCGTAGAAATCCTCGCCGCCCTTGATCAGCTCCCAGCGCGGCTTTATGCCCAGCTCCGTCATCATGGGGAGCATGCGGTTGAGTATCTCGGCCACGCCTCCTCCGACGGCGGTGGAATTGACGTTGAGTATGGTTTTCCCCCTGAGGCGCGCCGAGATGACCTTCAGCTCTTCTATCGCGGCGGCCCCGGCCGCGGCGGAGTATTCTTCCATCTTAGGCATTGGCGCCCTCCCCGAGACGCTTCTCTATGATCCGGATAATGCGGGCCCTGAGCCCTTCCAGGGTGTAGGAGTAGGGGTCCAGGCGCGAGATCTCCCGGCCTACCTGTTCGTCGCCGAACTCTTTTCTGAACCAGTGGGAGAAGTCGTCCACGCCGTAAGGCGGGCGCAGGCGCGCCTCGAAGACGTGCAGGTAAAGGCTCGACGGGCTGACGTCCCGGAGGCAGTCCTCGAACGACGGGTAATCCACTGCCTCGCAGGCGGTGGGCAGGGAGAACCGTATGGCGCGCATGAAGTGGAACTCCCGCCCCGGGGCCACCGTGCGCTGGGGGGCCGGGTTTTCCGCGAGATGGCGCTCTATCATCCCGACGAAGGCGTCCTTTATGTCGGAGAGCGAGTTGTAGCGGACGATGTCTATCGAAGTCAGTTCCTCTCCCAGCCGGTCGGCCTGCACGGTGTTGGTCACCCAGTAGGCGAAGTCGTTGGCGCCCTCGGGCACCAGGTGGTGGAACTGCTTTATGAAGCGGTGCGTGTGGTAGTAGATAACGGCGTCGTCGGCCCGCTTTATCCCTTCCAGCAGTTCCGCTATGGTAAAGGCTTTCCTGCCGGTAACTTCAGGCAGCGTTACCCTGCTGCGGAACCTGAAAGGTTCCCTGGCTTTTACCGTCATTTAGTCCCCTTTGCGCGTTTGCCCCCCCGGTCCGACGGGCAATACACGGGCACTACGAAGCGTATCTCGGTGCCTTTTCCGGCCTCCGATCTAACGTCGAGAAAGGCGGAATGGCGGTCCGCGGCCATCTTGCAGAAGGCCAGTCCCAGCCCCAGATTCTTGCTGCTGCGCGACATGGTGCTGTACTTCTTGAATATTTCCTGCCGGAAACTGTCGGGGATGCCTTCCCCCTCGTCGCTGACGTAGATGGCGGCGCGGTCGGCGTCGTGCAGCCTGGCGCCCAGCTTTATGGCGCCTCCCTCCGGCGTGTATTGTATGGCGTTGAGGACCAGGTTGCCGATCACCCTGCGTATCAGGTCCGTATCCCCGAAGATCCAGCAGCCGGCCAGTTCAGGCCCTACTTCATATTCCCAGCGCTTGCCCGCGGCGGCCACGGAGGCGGCGTTCTCCGGAGCGCACTCTTTGAGGAAAGACTCCAGGTTTATCCTTTCGCGCTCGGGCTGGTACTGGGGGTTATTGAGCTTGGCCGTGTTGAGCACGTCCGTTATCATGGTCGTGAGCATGGCCAGCGACGTCCTGGCGATCTTCGTGAGGCCTTCCACCTGTTTTTTATCGTAGAGCTTCCTGTCCTCGTCGGAAAGCAGCAGGTCCATGGAGGCCTTGAGGGCCGTTACGGGCTGCTTGAGGTCATGCACCGTCATCTCGAAAAAGTCGTTCTTGAGGATCTCGGATTCCCGCCGCTTCCCCTCCTCCTCCCGCAGCCTGCCGTGCAGGGTCTTGAGGGTGCGGGCGATGCCCCCGGTGTCGCTGCCTAGCGCTCCCGAAGGCAGTTCCGGGAGTTTTTCGGATTCAATGTTCTCGGCTATGCCCGACAGCCAGGTGAGTTCCCGGCCCAGCTTTATGGAAAGCAGCCAGGCGGCAAAGGTTATGAAAGCCGTGAAGGTAACGCCTATCAGGGTGGCCCTCCAGGCCAGGTTGGCCATGGCTTCGTCCACGCCACTGGTCGAGACGCCCAGCTGCAGGTAGCCGACCACCTCACCCTTGGAAATTATTTCCCGCCCCGTGTCGAAGACGTCGTCGACCGGGTGGAAAACGTCGGAGTCCCGCGTCTTTTCCACAAGTTTCAGGCCGGGCTCCGCCATGCGGTAAATCAGGCGGCCCTGGGCGTCGGAAACTTTCAGGTAGGCTATGTTCTTGAAATGGTCGAAGCTCTTCAGAACTTCTTTCAGCCTGGAGATATTCCCGGTTTCCAGGTAGTGAGAGGAAAGTTCCGTTATGAATTCCGTGAGGTAATCGGTCCTGTCCTGGGTGCGCTCAAGCATGGTCCGCCTGAATCCCAGCGTCCTGTCCGCTATCATCACCAGCGAAAAAACAAGGCTGAGCGCCGAAAGGGAGATGAGGAATTTTACGCGCAGTTTCATTCGTGCCTCCTGGATGCGGCAATGAACCTGAGCAGGCGCAGCACTTCCGCCTGTTTTTCAATAAAGAACTGAGCCTTCGACGCCGACCTGCGCCCGACCCGCACGGTTATCCCTCTCCGGGCGAACTCCCGGAACATATCTTCGTCGGTAAGGTCGTCCCCGACCGCCAGCGCCAGCGTGGCCCCCAGCTCCTTTGCCAGGCGGCCCGCGGCGGTGCCTTTGTGGGAGGCCCCCCGCGGCAGGACCTCGAAGACCTTGTGCCCGCGGCGCCAGGCCAGCCCCGGCTCCCCCGGGGAGCGCAGGGCCTTCATCCGGCTGAAGAACCCATTTTTGTACTGGGGCTTAAGGGCGCGGTAATGCACGCTGGCGGAGAAGGTCTTGTCCTCCACCAGCACCCCGGTCCCCTCCGGGAATCTCTCGCGCAGGTCGGCCGCGAGCGCCCGCACTAGCCGCCGGGCCCGGGCCGCTTCGGCGTCCCGCCAGCTGAAGCCCGGGCCGCTTATCTCGATTCCATGGTTGCCGCCGTAGTACAGGTTTTTCAGTCCCGCCAGTCTTCTGACGTTTTTAAGCTCCCGCCCGCTCAGTATGAAGACTGAAACCCCCGGGGACGCCGCAAGCTCGACGAGGGCGGCCCGGAATTCAGGCTTCAGGCGGGCCTGGCGCGGCGTTTCCGCCAGGGCGGCCAGCGTCCCGTCGAAGTCCAGCGTGACGAGCAGCCTGCCTCCGGCCAGGCGGCCGGCGAGCTCCGCCGAGTTTTTCCAGAACGGCTTCATCCTATACCCCCGTGAAGTTGTCCATGCGCAGTTTCATGAGCTCTTCTGTGAGGTTGGCGGCCCACTTGTAGATGTTGTTCTCATGTATTTCCTGGCGCATGCGCGTCATCCGCTCTTCCACCTCGGGCTTGGGCATGTTGAGCGAATAGTAGATGGCGTCGGCCATCTGCTCTATGTCGTAGGGGTTCACTATCAGCGCGTCCTTCAGGTCCCGCGAGGCCCCGGCGAAGCGGCTGAGGATCAGCACTCCCCTGTGGTCGTCGCTGGCGGCCACGAACTCCTTGGCCACCAGGTTCATGCCGTCGTGCAGCGAGGTCACCAGGCAGGTGTCGGCTATCTTGTAGAACTTGGTGATCTCCTTGTGCTCGTGATGCTTCTCCAGGAAGACTATGGCTTTCCAGTCCTTGGCCTTGAAGCGCCAGTTGATCCGGTCCACCTCGGCGTGCAGCTCGGCGAGGAAGCGGTGGTACTGCGGGATATGCGTCCGGCTGGGCGCGCCCAGCTGTATGAAGGTGAACTTCTTCACGTAGTCCGGGTATTTCTCCAGGAAGCGCTCTACGGCTTTCACCCTTTCCAGCATGCCCTTGGTGTAGTCTATGCGGTCCACGCCCAGGCCGATCTTTTCCGCCTTGATGCCCAGTTCCTTCAGCACCGTCACCGGGTCCGGCTTCTCCGGCAGCTGTTTCGCGTCCCGGTCCGGCTGGGTAAAGTCCACGCTTATCGGGAAAGGCTTAACCAGCGTAGGGTGGCCTTCCTTCTGGACTGTGAAATGCTCCCAGTCTATGCGCGACTCGATGGTGCGGTCGACGGTGTCGAGGAAGTTGTTGCAGTAGAACTGCGTCTGGAAGCCTATCAGGTCCGCGCCGAGCAGGCCCATCACCAGCTCCTTTTGCCACGGGCAGATGCCGAAGGTTTCCGGGTTGGGCCAGGGGATGTGCCAGAAAACCGCCACGCGCGCGTCGGGGCGCTGCGCCTTTATCATGCCCGGCAGCAGCGTGAAATGGTAGTCCTGTATCAGCACGCAGGGTTCCTTCACGTCCGCGATTTCCTCCAGCACCGTATCGGCGAATTTCTTGTTCACCGCGTAGTAATGCTCCCAGTCTTCCTTGCGGAAGATAGGGCGTATGTGCGCGATGTGGCAGAGCGGCCAGATCCCCTCGTTGGAGAAGCCGTAGTAATAGCCGTCCTCTTCCTCTTTGGTGAGGGCTATGCGGCGCAGAGTATAGGCAGGCTCTTCCGGGGGAACTTTTATGCGGTTGTGCTCGTCCGTGACCTCGAAGTCGGCGTCGCCGCTGCCGTGGGCTATCCAGGTGCCGCCGGCGGCCTTCAGGATCGGGTCCAGGGCCGTCACCAGGCCGCCGGCCGGGACGATGGCCTTGATCTCCTTGCCTTCTCTCAGGTGCATGTACGGCTCGCGGTTGGAGACCACGAACAGCGGGCGCCCGTCCATCTTAATTTTTATCAGTTCCTTCAGGCGCTCCGGGGTCCACAGGGATTCCCCTTCCTGCCGCAGCCGCGCCTCTTTCTGCGCGGCGTTCCTGGCGGCCTGCAGATTTTTGGCCAGCGTGGTGGCCTCTTTCGCTATCGGCGCGAAGATGTCGCCCTTGAGCGGCGGGGTGCTGCCCTGCTCCTCTCCGATGCGCAGGCGCTTCATCCACTCGGCCATCTGCGCGATAGGGTCCACAAGGTTCCAGCGTATGACCAGCAGCGTCACCAGCGAGATCAGCACCATCTGCGCCAGCAGCCGCATCAGCGTACGCTTCCAAATCTGGAACAGCTCCAGCTCGATAAACGAAACATTGCTGAAAAAAGCCACCCGGGCTTTGCCGGATTCGCCGAAGGTCAGCTCTGTCTGGTGTACGAGTATCTTCCTGTCGCCGAAAAGCAGCTCCCCCTCCTCGCCCGAGGCCAGCAGCCCCGCTATCTGGCGCGCGCGCCCGGCTATCTCCGGGGCTATCCCGGAGGAGGCGGCCAGCAGGGAGCCGTTTTCCGCGTATACGGCCACGCCCTCCAGGCGCTTCTGGTCCTGAAATTTGTCCGCCACTTTCTGCAGGCGGGGCGTATTGCCCGTTTCCAGGTTGTGCCTGGCGCTATCCTTGAAGCCTTCTCCCAGCAGCGCCGATTGCGCGCGCACTTCGGCGTAGCGCTTTACCCGCTCCTGCCGCACGTGGAACCAGGCCGAGACCAGGGCCACGGTTACCACTACCACTATCAGCGAGAGGATGAGCCTTAGCGTTATTTTCATATTGTCTCCGTCTGCTGCCCTGGCTGCGGGCGGGTTATCTGCCGAACTGGTAGGAAACGAAAAGGGTGGCCGCGTAAAGACTGGCCAGTATAAGCGACGCGGCGCTCAGGCGCTTCATGTGGTGGGTGCTCTCTATGGCGAGTGCCCCGAGCGCTATTACCTGCATTATCACCGCCAGGCCCGCCATCACCAGGGCGGACATGGCGTCGGCGGTGCCGGCGCCGGTGAAGAGCCTGTTGCCGGCGATCAGGCTGGCCCCGGCCAGCACCACCAGCACGAAAGCGTTGGCGCCCAGAACGTTGCCCACGGCCAGGTCGTATTCGCGCTGGCGGGCGCAGGCGAGGGCGTTGGTGATTTCCGGCAGGCTGGTCACTATCCCCAGCATGGTGGCCCCCGCGAAAGTGGCCGCCAGCCCGTAATGGTCGCTGAGCCTGTGTACCGAGCTGCCCAGCGCCATCGCCGCGAACACTATGATGGCGGCCGCCGCGCCGTAGGCCGCCAGGATGCCCCACATGGGGAACTTGGAAAAGACGGTAGGAACCACCATCCCCTTGTCGAAAGACTGCCTGGCCATGCGGAAAAGTATGAACTGCCCCACTCCGTAGAGCGCAATGATGCCCAGGGGCGCCGCCAGAATGATCTCCGGGTTGTGGGGGATAAGGCCCCTGTCCTGCGCCACGCCCAGCGCCAGCCCCGCCATGAGTATCCCCAGCAGGGCCGTTCCCAGCAGGCCGGTCGAGAGGTGGCTCTTCGAGAGTTTTCCGCCGTAGAGCGGGTCCGGGTCGGCGAGGTCCACCAGCACCAGTATGAAAAGGTTGAAGACTACGCTGCCCAGGATGCCGCCGAGGGCGAGCCCGTAGGCGCCCTCCAGGGTGACCGTCACCGTGGTGACCAGTTCCGGCAGCGTGGTGGCGAAGGAGAGCAGTACCGCGCCGGCCCAGGCCCGGCCGAGGCCTAGCCGCTCGCCCAGTTCGCCGCTGATGCGGCCTATGGCTACGCCTGCGCCTATCACGAAAAGCGCCGAGACGGAAAAAATTATCCAGTCGTTCACAGGCATCTTTATCCCCCCGGCCAGGCGGCGTCGCTGCGGCAAATAAGAAACCGCCTTCCGGTATAACCGGAATGGCGGCCCGACCATTCCAAACCTCCGGGACTGCTCCCGGACCCATTAGAATTATTCTATCACAGTGACGGGAGGGTGTCTACTGTTGTTTTGAGGCTTTTCTGTCGCGCGCCAGGCGGTCCAGGACGAAAGCTTTCAGGTCGCCCTTGTGGGGGCGCAGCAGGGCTTCCGTGAGCCGCAGGTCCGGGCTGACGCGGGCCTTGCTTCCGCCGGGGAGCGCATAATGTTCGGCCGCGACCGTATAGCGGATGCCGCTGTTGCCCAGTTTGAATTCTTCGGGCGCGCCGAAATGGTCCGGCGCGCCGCCGGTCTCCTCTCCTAGTATATCTCCCGCCTTCAATTCTTTGAGGCGTGAGGCTAAAACGGCGCCGGCTCCCGCCGTGCCCGGCCCGATAAGGATCGTAATGCGGCCGAAGGAACCGGGCAGGCTGGAGAGCAGGTAGTCCGCCATGCGGGGGTCGCCGGAGGAACTGTCGCGCAGGTCCAGCACCAGGTCTTCTATGCCCTGTTCACGCAGCTCTCCAAAAAAGCGGCCGTACGTCTTTCTCGCGGAGCGCGACCAGGGCAGGGGCCCGACGTGCAGCCAGGCCAGCTTCTTCTGCGAGTAGGTCATCGTTTTGGGCTGGTAGGGCGCGCCCGCGAAGCGGCGGAAGCCTCCGGCCGTGACCAGTTCCACTTCTTTCGAACGCAACAGCCCGGCGGGAGTTCTATACTTTACCAGCGCCAGCGGCCTGGCGGCAAGCAGCCCGGAGAAGTCCCACCAGAAATCCTGGTCTCTGCAGAAGACGTACCGGCGGTGCGCGGCGGTTTCGCCGGCTATCAGGCCAAGGGCCGGCTTTATGAACTCGATGAGCGGCAGGCCGTTGACCTCGAGAAGTTCCGCGCCGGCCATGGAGGGATCCAGCGTGCTGCCGACGGTAAACCTGCCATAAATATATTCCACCCTGAAAGGAGGGAATTTAAGTTCCGGGTCTTTCCACTTGCGGCGGGGCTGCCAGAGCACCCGCGTGCTGGCGTCTTCGAATTGCGCCGCGCTGCGGTAAAGGATGTAGGCCAGGTGCGGCACCTGCAGGCGGCCCAGTTCGTCCAGGCGGGCCACGGCCTGGGCCAGGGCGGAGCTTTTCAGCACCGCGTACTGCTGCGCCGTCAGGCCGGCGAAGGGAGCAGGGTGCGTCTTTTCTACTTTAGCGAAGAACTCGGTTATGTCGGAGCCGGCTTCTTTTTTCGTGAGCCGCTCTTTCTGGAGATGCGGGGAGTTGACCAGCGCCCGCCCGCCCAGAAAAACCAGCGCGCAGAAAATCAGCACCGCCGTTATGTCCCTGGCGGCGGCCAGCCTGCGTGCCGTTGTCGCGGAGAGTGTCATTTATTTTACGGTGACCGAGTCCATGGATCGCTTCTTGAGTATCCCCAGCAATACCGCCCGGCGTGTATCGCCCCGGTATTTCTTTAACAGGCCGGCGGTCAGCGGGATATCCGGCATGACCCCGCGGATATTGTCCCCGGGGCGGGGTTTGGGGCCGAAGAACTGTTTGTCCGAGACGGTGAACGGGATGCGGCTGCGAGGCAGGGTCAGCGGGATGGATTCCCCGAAGCAGACCGGGACGCCGCCGGTCTCCCAGCCGATTATCTTGCCAAGCCCGTAATCGCGGAAAACCGTAGCGAAGTCGGTGGCCGAGGAGAAAGTGGTGCCGGAGACCAGCAGGTAGGTCTTGCCGCTGAAATAGTCGGCAGCGCGCGGATGGCTGACCGCGGTGTTAGTGGAATCCAGCACCTCTCCGACGCGGGACTCGACATGGCTGGTATCCAGGCCGAGCCAGCCCAGGATGCGCAGTCCTTCTTTTGAGATCTTCCAGCGCGTCCTGCTGAAGCTTATGAACGGTTTGTCGGTCAGGTGTGTGAGGATGAAATCCCCGATCCTGGTGTCCCCGCCGCCATTGTCGGCTATATCGATGACCAGTTCCTGTACGCCGGCTTTCTTGATGGCGGCGAAGACCGCGGAGATGCGCTCTTTCTCCGCTTCGCTGTACTGGAAGCTCGGGTAGTAGAACCAGGCTGTCTTCTCTTTCGTGTACAGCGTCAGCGGGGCCGCGCCAGCCGCGCCGCGGCCTGAGTAGGTCTTGCCCAGTTGCCTGAATTCCGCGTGACTTAGCAGCGGCAGCTGTATGTCCTCCCTCTTGCCGTCCTGGCCTTCGGTGGTAAGCGTAAGCTTGTCCAAGCCTGAGAGGAGGCCTGAGATGTCCCACCAGAAAGCTTCGTTCGTCGTAAAGCGCAGGCAGGCGTAATTGCCGGTTTCAGCCGACTGTCTTTCGAGTATCGGCCCCAGGAACTCGCGGACGGGGACCGAATTAATAGCCGTGAGGCGCCTGCCGTTCAGATCGTGGCCAAAGGAAGCGATGCGGAATTCACCGTTGACGCAACCGAGCGTTACGGGCGGATATATCTTTTTTTTAAAGTCGTCGGAGGGACTGCGCCGCCATTGGACGCTCGTATGGCCGTCCTTCAGCCCTGCCGCGGCCTTGTACAGCAGGTAGGCGAGGTCGCTGACCTGGACTTTGCCGTCCTTAACCGGAAGCGTTTGCGCTTCTTTCATGGCGTTCTCTTTCAGCGCGGCATAGGCCAACGGGCCGATATTGCCCGAAGGTTCGGGGTGCACGCGCTCCAGAGAGGTGAAGAAGGTCCTCATATCCTCGACGGCCTCAGCCGGGGATACTGTCTTGTGATATTCCTGGTTATAGCGGGCTACGAGAGCGCCGGACCACATCAGCAGTTGCAGCCGGCTCGGCTGGACCTTGAAATAAACGAAGGTGGCGGCGGCCCCGGCCAGCAGCAGCAGTATGGCCGCGAGAAGCCCCGCTATGCGCAGCAGGCTTTTTAATATTTTCATCACTTAATGCCTGTGTTGCCGGTACCTGCGGATCAGGGCATTGGTGGAGGAATCGTGGTTCAGCTCCGGTTCAGCCGCGGCTTCCAGCTCCGGCGCTATGCGGCCGGCGAGGACCTTGCCCAGCTCCACCCCCCACTGGTCGAAGGGGCCGATCTGCCAGATCATGCCCTGGGTGAAGACTGAATGCTCGTAGAGCGCCACCAGCCGGCCCAGCGCGGCCGGGGTCAGTTCGTCGAGCAGCATGGTGGTGGAGGGGCGGTTGCCCTCGAAAGTCTTATGGGGTATCAGCCAGTCCTTCACGCCTTCCGCCTTCAGCTCGGCGGCAGTCTTGCCGAAGGCCAGCGCCTCCGCCTGCGCGAAGACATTGGCCATCAGCAAATCGTGATGGCGGCCCAGCTTGTGGCGGGTTTTGGCGAAGGCGATAAAGTCGCAGGGGATCAGCTTGGTGCCCTGGTGTATCAGCTGGTAGAAAGAATGCTGGCCATTGGTGCCGGGCTCACCCCAGTAGATCTGGCTGGTCTGGTAATCCACGTCGCGGCCGTCGGTGGTGACGCGCTTGCCATTGCTCTCCATCGTCATCTGCTGCAGGTAGGCCGGGAAGCGCTTTAAATACTGCTCATAGGGCAGCACGGCTATGGCCTGCGCGTTGAAGAAATTGTTGTACCAGATCCCGAGCAGGCCCATCAGGGCCGGCAAATTGCGCTCGAAAGGGGCGGTGCGGTAATGCTCGTCCATCTCGTGCGCGCCGTCGAGCATCTCCTGGAAATGTTTCGGGCCTATCGCTATCATCGTCGAGAGGCCGATGGCCGAAAACATGGAGTAGCGTCCCCCCACCCAGTCCCAGAAACCGAACATGTTCTCGGTGTCTATGCCGAATTCGGAAACCCTGGCGGCGTTGGTGGAGACGGCGACGAAATGCTTCGCGATGGCCGCTTTGTCCTTGAGCGCCTTCAGCGCCCAGTCGCGGGCGGTCTCGGCGTTGGTCATGGTCTCCTGCGTGGTGAAGGTCTTGGAGGCGACGATGAAAAGTGTCTCGGCGGGGTCCAGGTCTGTCACGGCTTCGGCGAAGTCCGTGCCGTCGACGTTGGACACGAACCGGAAGGTGAGGCCGCGGTGTGAATAACTCTTGAGGGCCTCGTAGGCCATGACCGGGCCCAGGTCGGAGCCGCCGATGCCGATGTTGACGATATTCCTGATAGGCTTGCCGGTATAGCCTTTCCAATGCTCGCCCCGCACTTTCTCGGCGAAGCCGGCCATCTTTTCAAGCACGGCGTGCACGTGAGGCACTACATTCTCACCGTCCACCACGATCGTGGCGTTCTTCGGCGCGCGCAGGGCGGTGTGCAGCACGGCCCTGCCTTCGGTCACGTTGATCTTCTCGCCCGTGAACATGTCCTCTATCTTCTCGCGCAGGCCGGCTGATTCGGCGAGGTCGGCGAGCAGCCCGATGGTCTCCTCGGTGACGCGGTGCTTGGAGTAGTCGAAATAGATGCCGGCGGCTTCCAGCGCAAGCTTCTCGCCTCGCGCCGGGTCGGCGGCGAACAGGCCGCGCAGGTGGAGCTTGCTCACTTTCTCGTAATGGGCCTCCAGCGCTTGCCACGCGGGCAGGCTTTTGAGCGGAGTATTGTCGGCCATATGGTTATCCTTTATTTGTTCAGTACGCGCTTGAATTCTTTGGTGAGCGCGGGGACTATTTCGTTGACGTCGCCGACTATGCCGTAGGTGGCCACCTTGAAGATCTGGGCGTCGGGGTCCTTGTTGATGGCGACTATGGTCTTGGAAGACTGCATGCCTATCAAATGCTGTATCTGCCCGGAGATGCCGCAGGCTATGTAGAGCTTGGGGACCACGGTCTTGCCGGTCTGGCCCACCTGGTGGGAATAGGGGATCCAGTCGGCGTCGACGGCGCTGCGGGAGGCGCCCACGGCGCCGCCGAGGACTTTGGCCAGCTCTTCTAGCAGGGCGAAGTTCTCCTTGCTGCCCATGCCGCGCCCGCCGGCCACTATGATGTCTGCTTCTGAGATGTTGACGGTGCTGGTGAGCTCTTCTACGATGTCAAGCAGCCTGGTGCGCGAGGCGAACGTCTCCTCGGGGTAAGCCTTGCTGATGATCTCGGCCGCGCGGCCGGGCTGCACGGGGGCCGGCTGCATTACTTTGTGCCGCACGGTGGCCATCTGCGGCCTGTGGTTGGGCGCTATGATGGTGGCCATGATATTGCCGCCGAAGGCCGGGCGGGTCTGCAGCAGCAGGCGCTCCTTGGCGTCGATGTCGAGGCCGGTGCAGTCGGCGGTCAGGCCGGCGTTGGTCTTTATGGCCACGCGCGAGATGAGGCTGCGGCCAATGGTGCTGGCGCCGCAGAGAATGACCTCGGGCTTGAATTCTTCTACGAGCTTGACCATTACGGCGGTATAAGGGTCGTCCTGGTAGGACTTGAGGGCCGGGTGGTCGACGAGGTAGACCTTGTCGGCGCCGCGCTCGCCCAGCGCCTCGGCGGCGTCTTCCATGCCGTGGCCGAGCAGTACCGCGCAGAGTTTGACGCCCAGCTTGTCGGCCAGCTTGCGGCCTTCGCCGAGGAGTTCGAAGGAGATGGACTGTATGACGCCCTTCTTCTGTTCGCAGAAAACCCAGACGTCCTTGTAGGCGGAGAGGTCTTTTTTAGGGCCGCCGGCCTTCTCTATCTCTATGGCGGAGAACTTGCAGGCGGCCACGCAGGAGCCGCACAGGGTGCACTTGGCCATGTCTATCACGGCCTTGCGGTCCGACATGTGTATGGCGCCGAAGGCGCAGGCTTTGACGCAGAGGGTGCAGCCGGTGCATTTCTCGAGGTGGACTTTTATGGAGGCCATCAGACTACCTCCCCTTTGAGCAGCTCGGCCAGCTCTTTGGAGACTTCCCCGGCGGAGCCGGAGATCATTTCCCCGCCCTTGCGGGCTTCGGGGGTGAAGATCTTGACGACGCGGGTGGGCGAGCCGTCGAGGCCCAGCGCGGCGGGGTCGGCGTCCAGGTCGGCGGCGGTCCACTTTGTGATCTTGGCGGACTTGGCGCGCATCATGCCTTTCAGGGAGGGCATGCGCGGGGTGTTGATCTCTTTTACCACGGTGAACAGGCAGGGGAGCGGCGTCTCTACCACGTCGTAGCCTTCTTCGGTCATGCGCTCTACTTTAGCGGCCTTGTCGTTTATCTCTACTATCTTCTTCACGTATGTGACCTGGGGGATGTCGAGGTGGGTGGAGATGCCGGGGCCCACCTGGGCGGTGTCGCCGTCGGAGGCCTGCTTGCCGGTTAGGATGACGTCGTAGGTCTCCAGTTTTTCTATGGCGCAGGCGAGGGTGTAGGAGGTGGCCCAGGTGTCGGAGCCGGCGAATTTGCGGTCGCTTACGAGGACGCCTTCGTCGCAGCCGAGACCGATGGCTTCTTTCAGGGCGTTCTCGGCCTGGGGCGGGCCCATGGTTATGGCGGTGACTTTGCCGCCGCACCGTTCTTTTATGCGGACGGCTTCTTCTATGGCGTAGGCGTCGAAGGGGTTTATGACGCTCTCTACGCCGTCGCGGATGAGGGTGTTGGTGACGGGGTCTATCCGGACGTCGGTGGTGTTGGGAACTTGTTTGATGCAGACGATTATATTCATGTTATTAGCTTTGTTCCTGCTGAAGGGCGGACGGGGTATTACCCCCCGAACCCTGGAAGATGGGAACCGTTGCGCGGTTCCCCCCCGCCTTTCGGAAAGTATGGCGGGGCCCCCCCCTCCCCAAAGGGTTCGGGGGGCAACACCCCGTCCTTCCTCCGGGTGTGCTCACAACCGCGTTTACTTCTTCAGCGTCTCCTTAATCATATTTGAGGCGATGACGTTGCGCTGGATCTGGTTTGTGCCTTCGTAGATCTGGGTTATCTTGGCGTCGCGCATGAACTTCTCGACGGGGTAGTCGCGCATGTAGCCGTAGCCGCCCATGATCTGCACGGCGTCTACGGCCACTTTCATGGCGACGTCGCTGGCGAAGAGCTTGGCCATGGCCGATTCTTTGGAAACTGATTTGGCCCCGGAGTCCACCAGGCGGGCTACGGCGTAGGCCAGGGCGCGGGCGGCTTCCACCTGCGTGCCCATGTCGGCGAGCATATGCTGTATGGCCTGGAAGGAGGAGATGGGAGCGCCGAACTGCACGCGGGTGCGGGAATAGTCCAGGGCGCAGTCGAGGGCGCCCTGCGCTATGCCGACCGCCTGCGCCGCCACGCCGGGGCGGGAGGTGTCGAGCGTCTTGAGGGCTACTATGAAGCCCATGCCTTCCTTGGAGATCAGGTTGGCGGCGGGAACTTCGCAGTCGGTGAAGATCACTTCTCGGGTGGCGGAGGCGCGGATGCCCATCTTCTTCTCTTTTTTGCCGAACTCCATGCCCTTCGTGCCCTTCTCTACTATGAAGGCGCTGGCGCCGCGCACTCCGCGGGACTTGTCGGTCAGGGCTATCACGGTGTAGATCTCGGCCTCTCCGGCGTTGGTGATCCACTGCTTGGTGCCGTTGAGGATATACTTGTCCCCTTCCTTGCGGGCGGTGGTCTTCATGTTGGCGGCGTCGGAGCCGGCTTCGGCCTCGGTCAGGCAGAAGGCCGCCAGGCGCTTGCCGGAGGCTATGTCGGGGAGGTACTTCTTCTTCTGCTCCTCGCTGCCGTGCAGCAGGATCGGCAGGGTCACCAGGCACATGTCCATGATGCCGCCGCCCAGCCCGCCGTAAGCCTCGGGAATGTAGATGCCGAACAGGTCGCTCTCGGCCAGGGTCTTCATGATCGGCCAGGCGAACTCCTCGCTCTCGTCGTATTGGGCCGCCACGGGCTTGATCTTCTCAACCGCTATCTTGCGCGCCAGGTCCCGTATCATCGTCTGCTGTTCGGTCAGTAAATAATCCATGGTGAGCTCCTAGGTATAAAAATCGGCGCCGGCTTCTGCCGGGCGTTTCCAGTATAAATGGTATCAAAAACTAAAATGGGCGCGCAATTTTATATTATATATATGTAAAAATTCGGTAACATGGCCCCTGTACAATAGTAAGGTCGGGCTGAACCATTTCTTGGAGAACTAACTTATGGACATGATGACGATAGTGGGATTCCTCCTGGGCGCCGCCGTGGTGACCTGGGGCGCTTTTTCCTCCGGGGTCGCTGACAAGATCATGAACTCGCACGGCGTGGTGATAGTCCTGGGCGGCACCCTGGCCGCCACCATCGTCAATACTTCCTACAGGCGCTTCGCGGCGGGCGTAAAGGCCTTCCTCGATATCTTTTCGGCTCCCAAGATGCCCACCGTGGACGAGGCGGTGCGCACGCTGGTGGGCATGGCCGAGACGGCGCAGAAGCAGGGCGGCATCATGGCGCTGACCAATACCGACCCGGCCTTCGCCAACGGCTTCCTGAAGCGCGCCGTGGGCGTGGCCATGATCAGCGCCGAGTCCCGCGAGACCCGCGGCATCCTGGAAGAAGAGATCCGCCTGCGCCGCCTCGACGTGCAGGAGGATTCCAACCTGTACCGCACCATGGGCGTGCTGTCCCCCATGTTCGGCCTTATCGGCACGCTGTTCGGCATCATCCAGACGCTCAGCAATATTTCGGACCCGGCCGCCATAGGCCGCTCGATGGCCGTGGCCATCACCTCGGCCCTGTTCGGCATCGGCTTCTCCAACATGTTCTGCGTGCCGGTGGCCAACAAGATCCGCCTGCGCGCCATGGAAGAGACCTTGGTGCTGCAGCTCATCCTCGAGGGCGTGATAGATATCATGAGCGGCAAGACCCCCCACCTGATCGAGATGCACCTGCGCGGCTACCAGCGCATGGACGGCGTGGCCGCGAAGGGCAAATAAGGCTTTATGCGCTTTTACGAACGCGAAGACGAACTGGAGAACGAGCTCAACCGGGGCGCGCTGTGGGCCATCACCTACGGCGACCTGATGAGCTACCTCATGATCTTCTTCATGATCCTGTTCGCGTTCTACAGCTCCAAGAGCATCTCCACGCAGTTCTCGGCGAAAGCTATCGAGGAGACCTTCGGCAGGGACACCCAGATTGCCAGCACGCTGTTCTCCAAGCACGGCATCCAGCAGATAGCGCAGGTGGAGATCTCCGCCAACAAGATCAGCATCAACTTTTCCGACCCGATACTTTTCGCCCCGGGCAGCGACGTGCTCAAGGAGTCGTCCTATCCCCACCTGCGCCGCCTGACCTCGGTGTTCAAGGACCTGCCGAACCCGATACAGATAGAGGGGCACACCGACAACCGCCCCCTGGGCCGGGTTACCCGCTTCAAATCCAACTGGGAGCTTTCCTCGGCCAGGGCCTTCACGGTGCTGCAGTTCTTCGTCAAGGAAGGCGTCGCCCCCGAGAAGCTGTCCGCCGTCGGCTACGGCGAGTTCAAGCCGGTGCAGTCCAACGAGACGCCCGAGGGGCGCTCGAAGAACCGCCGCATAGAGATAAACATAATCCGCCACGAAATTTAGCGCCATATGAAACTGACTACGAGGTTCCTGCTGATCCTGCTGGGCATTGCGGTGCTCCCGCTGGTGCTGGCCGTCGGCTGGAACGTCTACCAGTACAACTCCTCTGTGGCCAGTTACTACGAGCTGCACAAGGGCCTCTCCCGCCTTTCAGCGGCCAATGTGGACGACTGGTTCCTCAACACCAACCGCAACCTGGCCTTCCTCTACGAGCTGGAAAACCCCCTCCGCGGCCGCAAGGTGGACGAGGCGCAGGTGATACAGCAGGCCGCCCGCATCAATTCCGACATCATGTCGCTCTCCCTGCTGGGCAAGGACGGCAAGGAGCTGTTCTTCCTGCAGAGCGAGAAGGTCAAGGAGGCTAAGTCCCTGGCCTCCTACGCCGTTGAGCTCTCGACCCGCGCGCAGGAGTCCGGGGTAGTCTCTACCGGCGAGGTGATCTGCCTTAAAGGGCAGGCCTATTTCCCCCTCGCCTACCCGCTGGTGGACGGGCGCGTGGTGGTGTTCCATTTCTCGATGGACAAGCTGCTGGGCAAGATCAATTCCCAGCAGGCCGGCCGCACCGGCCGCGTCTTCATCTCCGACGGCCAGGGCCGCCCCCTGCCCTGCCAGGACATGAAGGGCCTGGATTATACCCCGGACGAGATGAAGAAGACCTTCCGGAGCGGCGGCCGCACCGGCACGCTGGCCAAGTTCCTGTTCTCCGGCGAGGAATATTCGGGCGCCTACGCCGCCATAGACAAACTGGACTGGGCGGCGGTCTCCGTGCAGTCCGAGGACGAGCTCTACGGCAAGCAGCGCAAGTCCATCTTCGTCTTCGGCTTCCTGGCCGTGGCCATTTTCTGCATCACCATGGTGGTGGTCTTCCTGGTCTCCAACCGCATCATCCGGCCCATCAACAACATGGTCAACGGCGTCAAGAACTTCCTCAAGGTGCAGCACCTGGACCAGGTGATCCCGCAGGAAGGCTGGCCCGAGATAAAGGTCCTCGTCGGCATCCTGAACCGGCTGATGCTGGAACTGCAGGCCTACCGCGCCTTCCAGCTGAACCAGATCGTGGAAGAGAAGGGCAAGGCGCAGGCGCTGATCGACACCATCTCCGACGGCGTGCTGCTGATAGACGACCGCGGCTCCATGATCTACTCCAACAACACCGCGCTGCGGCTGCTCGGCATCCCCAAGATCTCCCCCGAGGTGGGCGTGCCCCGCTCGGTGAAGAACGAGGCCTTCTTCAAGGCGCTCACCGACATGCTGGCCCAGAAGGAGAAATACCTTAAAACCGAGCTGGAAGCTTCGCTTTCCTCCGACAGCAAGGCCCCCGCGAAGAGCTTCCGCATCATCTCCAACCAGTTCCTGCTGGCCACGCTCAAGCGCCCCGGCCGCGTCATCATCATCCGCGACATCACGAGCGAGAAGGAGATAGAGAAGGCCAAGGAAGATTTCTTCCACATGATCACGCACGACATGAGGGCCCCGCTCTCGACGCTGCAGGGCTACACCGAGCTGCTGATGAAGAAGATCGGCCCGTCCCCCTCCACCGACAAGTACCTGCAGAGCATGCTCTACTCCTCGCGCCGGCTGCGCGGCATGATCGACGACATCCTCAACGTCACCAAGCTCGAGCGCGGCACCATGGCGCTGCAGCTCGACAGCATGGACGCCTCGGCCCTGATGGCGCGCATCAAGGATAACCACGAGCCGGTGGCCGGCCCGAAGAACATAAAGCTCTCCGTAGCCCTCCCGCCGTCCAAGATAGAGCTCATGGCTGACCCGATACTGCTCGAGCGCGTCATCACGAACCTGATGGGCAACTCGCTCAAATTCACGCCGAGCGGCGGCAGCATAACCCTCTCCACCTGGGAAACCGCGCAGGAGGTCTTCTTCGCCGTGGAGGATACCGGGCCCGGCATCCCCGAAAACAAGCGGGAGGAGATCTTCGGCAAGTATTCGCAGATGGAAGAGCACAAGAGCCAGGGCTTCGGCCTGGGCCTGGCGATGTGCAAGATGACGGTGGAGCTGCACAAGGGCAGGATCTGGGTGGAGTCGGAGCTCGGCAAGGGCAGCAAGTTCATCTTCACCGTCTCCAAGACCATGGCGCCCCCTCCTCCCCCGATCCCCTCTCCCTCTTGAAACGCGGACGCATTTGAAATATACTTACCTCTATGGAGCCAAAAATGAACCTGATGCTGATAATTGACGACAATGTCGAGTTCCGCACGATGGTTTCCGACTACTTCACCGACCTGGGCTTCACCGTGGAGATCGCCAACGACGGCCGCGAGGGCCTGGTGAAGGCCAAGGCCATACGCCCGGACATCATCCTGTGCGACGTCATGATGCCCGACATCGGCGGCATCGAGGTCTTGCGCGGCCTGCAGACCGACGACGAGACCCGCGGCATCCCCGTGCTGGTCATCACCGGCAGCTTCTTCGACAAGAACATGAGCGAGCTCTTCCGGCAGGAATCCAACTGCAGGGAGTTCATGAGCAAGACCGTGGAGCTTTCCTTCCTCGAGAAGAAAGTGGCCGACCAGCTGCATAAAAAATGAATCCCCGCCCCAGGGTGCTCGTCATCGACGACGAACCTGACTACCTCAGGATAGCCGCGCGCATAGCCTCTAAGGCCGGCTGCGCGGTAGTCACCGCGCCGGCCGCGCTGCCCGGGGTGGAGCTGGCGGAAAAATCCCCTCCCGACCTGGTGCTGCTCGATGTGGGCCTGCCCGATATCAGCGGCTTCGAGGCCGCCCGCCGCATGCGCAGGATCCCGGCCCTGGCCCGCGTCCCCATAATCTTTTTTACCGTCCGCTCGGAGCTCGACATGGTTTCCGAGGGGCTCAAGCTCGGGGCCGCCGGCTACGTGCTGAAGCCCTTCGACCCGGACGAACTGCTGCGGCGCATAAAGGCCGCGGTCTTCCCCGCATGAAAAAGCCCTCCGCGGCTTGCGTGGGCTCCCCGGAGCTGCGCGACTTTCTCGCCGGCACGCTGCGCGGTTTCTCCCTGAAATATTACCCTTCGGCGGCGGCTTTCCTCAAAGCCCCCCCCGCCCGCGGCCTGGCGGTCGTCGAAGCTTCCCTGCCGGACATGGCCGGGCGCGACCTGGTGGCCGTGCTGCGCGGCGACAGGAAAACGGCCGGCCTGCTGCTGGTGCTGGTCGGCGGCGGGCCCTATTCCCCCGCAGCTGCGGCCCTGTCGCTGGAGAACGGGGCCGACGAGTATTTTTCTTTCCCGCCCGATTCAACCCTTTTCCGCGCCCGCCTGCTGAACCTGCTGGGCCGGGCCGCGCCCGGGGCGCGCCTGCCGGAGAAGCCCGCCGAGTACTCCTTCGGCGCGCTGAGGATCTCCCCCGAGGCCCGCGCGGCCTCGGTGGGCGGCGAGCGGGTGAGGCTCACCGCGCTGGAGTTCGACCTGCTGCTTTATTTCCTCAGGAACCAGGGGCGGGTGGCCTCCAGGACCGTGCTGCTCGAGCAGGTCTGGAAGCTGGGGACGGAGGCGGGAACGCGCTCCGTGGACAAGCGCATAGAGGCCCTGCGCTGCAAGCTGGGCCGCTTTGGCTCAAAAATAAGGACCGTGTTCGGGTTGGGCTACATCTTCAAACTTTAGTTCAAGGCGCCGTCGTTCCGAGCGGCAGCCTCACTTCCACTATAGCGCCGCGCTCCGGCTTGTTGGAAACTTCCAGCGTGCCGCCGTGCTTTTCGGCTATGCGGCGGGCGACGGCCAGGCCGATGCCGGCCTTGCCCTTGTCCGTCGTGTTGAACGGGGCGTAAAGCTTGTCCAGCGCCTCGCGCGGAAAGCCGGGGCCGGTGTCCTCGAAGGTGATGACGGCCTGCCGCCCGTCCTCCGAGCCTTTCAGCGTGACGCGCAGGGAGCCGCCCTGCTGCAGGCGTTCGTAGGCGTTTTTCACCAGCTGGTAGAAAAGCATTTTCATGCGCTCGGGCGAGAGGCGCGCGCGCAGCCGCGGGTTCAGGATGGCCGCCGAGATGGCGCCCTTGCGCTGCTTGAAGGCGCGCTCCCACTTGTCGGTCTCGCCGCGCACGAAGCCGGCCAGGTCGGTGTCCTCCAGGTCCGGGGTCTCCGGGTCCAGGTATTCCTGCCAGCCTTTGAGCAGGTTCACCGACGCCAGCAAATTCTTCAGGCCCGGCTCCAGCGCCTTGCGCTCGGCGGCGGGGATGCGCAGGTTGAAGGACTTGAGGTCCTTTACCGTCTTCTCCAGCGAGGACAGCATCCTGGCCGAGAAGTCGGCCTGTTCGCGCATCAGCAGGCCGTTAAATTTTATGTTCTTGCGGCGCAGGTCCTCGTTTTCCAGCTCCACTTCCGGGATGCGCTTCAGGTCATTGTGCAGGGCGTTTATCTGCGAATCCCTGTCCTCTATGGCCTTCAGCAGGCGGGCGGAATAGGCGCCGGAGTCCGTAACCTTCGTCTTGAGGGCCTCTATTTCGCTCTCCAGCGCTTTTATCTTGAGACCGGCGCGGCGGGCCAGCTCTTTCTGCACCGTGGTGGCGTTCTTGGCGGTGAAGAGCAGGCCGTTGACTTTTTCCAGGTCGGCGGCGCGGGTCGTGAGCTCTTCGGTCAAAGCGGCGTTCTGCTCCTGCGCCCGGGCCAGCGCGGCCTTGAGGGACGCGGCGCGCTTCTGCAGTTCGAAAACCTGGGCTACCGCGCCGCTGAAATTGGCGCGCTGCTCCTGGGCCTTAAGGGCGTGTTCGTCGGCGTAAAGCCTGAGCCTTTCGGCCTCCAGCTTCAGGGCGTCCAGGGAACTCCGCAGGGCGGCGGAATCTTTGAGAGCGGCCTCCAGCGCCGCGTCCTTTTCGAAAAGGGCGGCCTGCAGGACGGCGGCCCGGCCCTGCAGAGAGGCTTTTTCCCCCGCCGAGATATTGTCGCTGGCGGCGGCTTCGGCCAGGGCTTTTTCGAGAGAGGCCAGGGATTGTTTTTTGAGCGCCAGCTCGGCCCGCAGGCTGGAAAGTTCGTTCTCGGACGCGTCCAGGGCGCCGCGCGCCGCTTCTTCCCTCCCGGCCGCGGCGGCCAGGTCGGCGGCGGCTTTCGCGGCCGCGCGCCTGCTGCTCTCCAGGTCCTGCGCGAGGCGCTCGTAAACCGCCTGCGGCTGGCCCGAAAGCTTGGAGTCGGCGTCTATGACGCGGGCGATTTCGGGCAGCGCGGCTATGCCGGCTATCTTTTCCTTGAAAGTTTCAATGGCGGCGTCGCGCGCGGCCAGGGCCTCTCGCAGGCTTGTCGTTTCCGCCCGCAGGCCTTCCAGCTCGGCGTCGAGCAGGGCGCCCTCGTTCTCTTTCCTGCGCAGCAGGCCCTGCAGGTCCGAGGCTGTCCGGGCCTGCCCGGCGGCCCTGGCCAGCGTGTCCTCTCCGCCCTTCACGGCGTCCCTGAGCTTTTCGGTCTCTGCCCTGAGCTTCCTTTCGCGGCCGACGCTCTCGGCCAGCTGCTTCTCCAGGAAGGCGGCCTTGGCCGAGACGCGCTCGAGCCCCTTGCGGGCGTCGGCGCGCTCCTTCTCGGAGCGGACGGAGGCGTCCTGCGCGTCGCCTACGGCGCGCCAGAGGTAGTCCATCTCGGAGCTGAAAGCGTCGGAGGGCTTGCTCACGAGGCCTCCTTCAGCACGATGCGGCCTTTGGCGTTCAGGTCGAGCGCGGTGGAAATTATCTTGGCCCTGGCGCCGATCACCTTTTCTTCCTCGGGGCGGGTGGCCAGCATGTCCTTCACCACCAGCCGCACGTCTTCGGGCAGCAGGCGCAGCACGTTGCCCTGCGGGGTTTCGCCGGCGCCGTAGAGCGCCGCGGCCCATTCGGCGTACGGCATGGAGACCACCAGCGGGCGCAGGTTCTTGTCGTCGAGGCGGCACAGGTCGTCGAAGGTGACCATCTTGCGGCGCAGCTCTTCGGAGCCCTTGGGGTTGGCGCGCGCGAGGTTGTCCAGGATCTCGCTGCGCGCGCCCTCGTCCACCAGGGAGAGCAGGCGGCCCAGCTTCTCTGCGCCCTTCAGGCTTTTCTCCAGCTTCAGGCGCAGGTCGTTCTCTATCTCGTAGACGCGCTCGGGCTCGGCCTGTTTGAGGCCCAGGAGGTGAGCGGAGACCGACTGCTTCTTGGCCGGCGGCAGGGCCAGCAGGATCTTGGAGGAAATGTGCGGCCTGCGGTCGGCCAGGTTGGCGATGATGATGGCGGCGTCCTCGTCGGGCAGGTCGGCCAGCAGCTCGGCGGCCTCGGCGGGCGGCAGCTTCTCCAGGAACTCGAAGGCGGAGCCGGCCGTCAGCATGCCGCCGCCGGAAGCGGCGCGGGACTCGACGTCGATGATGTCTCCCAGCTCGCCCTCGGGGCCTTCGTAGCCGGCCCCCGCGGCGCCGCCCATGCCGGTCCCGCCGGCGCCGGCGGCCGAGGGGGCGTTCAGGCGGGCGTAATCCACAAAACCGGACAGCAGCTTGGAAGCCAGGATGTAGCCGAAGATCAGCAGCACGGCCAGCGCCAGCGCGCCGAAGGCGGCGGCTACCAGCACCGGGCGTATCTCGGGCGCCTCGAGGGCGCTCTTCCACCAGGGCAGCATCTCGGACTTGGTGCTGATGATGGTGTCGCCGCGGGCCTCGTTGATGCGCAGGACTTCGCCGATCATCAGCTTGATGGCGTTGGCGCGGGTGTCGGGGATGGTGCGGTCGAAGACCAGGGAGACGGAAAGTTTCTTGACGCGGAACTCGGTGGTGCGCTGGCTTTCTTCGCGCTGCTGCTTGATGTACTCGCCGGTCTTCTCGAGGATGTTCACGGAGGCGTAGCCGGGCAGGGTCTGGCTGTCTTCGGGGGGCGGGCCGGATTCGCTCTTGCTCTTGAGGACTATCTCCCCCTCCACGCTGACGAAGGAGCGGGCCCTGCCGCGCCCTACCAGCTGCTCGAGCAGGGTGGAGACGTCGGCCTGCATGCGGGCGGAAAGCTCGGCGGCCTGCGCGCTGGGCGAGGCGGCGGGCTGCTCCTGCGCGACGGCGCTGACGGCCAGGCAAAGGGTCAATAAAGCGAGTAGGCGTGAAATCTTGTTCATAGTCACACTATTATTCTATATAACACAGGTTACAAAGTTATTACGGCGGGGTTAAAGCCATACAGAGGGCGACAGAGGGAAGGGCCGCGAGAAGCCCAGTCGGGGCCTACCGCAGGGGCAGGAACGCCCCGTATTGGTAGGCCGGCGAGGGTATGCCTTCTCCGGGTACGCTCGGCCACACCGTGGCCTCGCTCTGTCGCTCATGCTCGGCGCTACGCAAGCCTCGCACTCGCGAGG
>Ga0209000_1000204_pt1 | contig 71996 bp, 64 predicted proteins | sample RifGroD2_FD_183998 | JGI IMG/M metagenome (GOLD analysis project Ga0209000, IMG submission 183998) | Groundwater microbial communities from Rifle, Colorado, USA - Groundwater D2 (SPAdes) (version 2) | ecosystem: Environmental > Aquatic > Deep subsurface > Groundwater | place: Rifle, Colorado... | reverse complement strand
CTCGGTCTTTCGCTAAGCGGAATTTCAGCGGCAAAATACTTAGCATTGCAAGGTGCAAACTGCACTATAAGCGAAAAAAGACAGGCTACAGCCGAAGATAATGATAAAATCGCCGAACTGGAAAAGCTTGGTATAAAAGTAGAAATGGGCGGAAACAAGGAAGACACAATTTTAAATTCCGATGTAATAATTACCAGCCCAGGCATTCCTCCTCATTCGGAAGTTTATAAGCTGATAAAAGCCAATAAAATCGAAACCTTTGGGGAAATTGACCTTGCGTATAAAGAAACTAACGTTCCTTTTATAGCAATTACAGGTACTAACGGCAAAACCACCACCACAAAACTTATATCAGAAATCCTTACAAACGACGGACTTAAAGCTCCGGCTTGCGGAAATATAGGTGTACCTCCAACATCATTACTGGAGGAGAAAGACCTTGATTATTTTGTTGCAGAAGTCAGTTCTTATCAAATAGCAACAAATCCTTCATTTAAGCCTCAAATAGCTGTTTATATAAATTACACGCCTGATCATATTGACTGGCATGGAAATGAAGAAGAATATTTTAAAGCTAAGGCAGATTTATTCACAAGAAGACAGCCTACCTGGGCAGTTTTAAATGCAATGGACTTTAAAATTGCTTATTTAAAGCTTGATATGGACTCAAACGTGTATTTCTTCGGGAGGGAAGCTGAAGATAAGTGTGTTTTTATTAAAGAAAACCAAATAGTAATTAAAGATAAGAATAAAAATATTATAGAAGTTATAAAACTTGATGAAATACCTTTAAAAGGTAAGCATAATCTCGAGAACGTTATGTCTGCAATCGCTGTAGCTCATATTGCAGGTGTAAAGGTCGAAACAATTAAATCTACTATTAAAAACTTTTCGCCGCCGGAACATAGAATTGAGTATGTAGATACAGTTGACGGCATAGAATACTATAACGATTCAAAAGCAACTAATTGTGATTCTACAATTTGTGCATTAAGAGCTTTTGAAGACAAAAAAGTCGTGCTTATTGTAGGTGGCAGAGATAAAGGGACAGATTTGACAGAATTTTGTTCTGAAGTAAACAAACATGCAAATGCTGTTATTCTCATCGGAGAAGCTTCTGACAGATTTGAGAAAGCTCTAATCAAATCAGGATTTAAAAACATTCATAGAATAAGTACATTTGATGAAGCCATAGATACAGCAGGAGAACTTAACCTCGGAGCTGTTTTGCTTTCACCGGCATGTGCGAGCTTCGACATGTTCAAGAACTTTGAAGAAAGGGGTCGAGTATTTAAAAATTATGTCCGTAACAAAAAAGCGCCACGCTAGAATTAAAAATTTAAAAACTAAAGTAGTCGAACCAAAAACCGGTGAAAATGCTGAATTGGTTGGTTCACCTGACACTATGCTAGTTATAGTTATTGCATGCCTTGTAATTTTTGGCATTATGGCGATTTTTAGTGCAGGGGCTCCTGAAGGTTCTGAACTATACCAAAATCCGGTTTATTTCCCCATAAAACACATCACAGCAGTTATTATAGGCTTCATTCTTCTTGTAGCAACTTCTAAAATTAATTATAAAATTTGGCGACCCTGGACAATACCTATAGCCATGGGTGCAACACTTCTAACGGCAGCTACTTTAATCCCCGGTGTTGGAAGGGTTGATTATGGTTCAGCTAGATGGCTTTTTGGAATTCAACCATCAGAATTTACAAAAATGGCTACTATTTTGCTTGTTTCTTCTGCAATTACAAACAGTAAAAGTTTGTTCAGCCGTAAAATGCTTGACCATCTCCTTATAGTTGGAATTATGATTGTAATAGTCTTAAAACAACCCAATTTAAGTATTGCAGTAATTTTAACAATGATAACAGTTTCATTGCTTCTTGTAGGAGGCGCTTCATTCCGACTTATTGGCGGATTTGGCTTAGGATCTGTTTCCTTGCTATTGATTTTTGGCGTTGAAAACCTGATGCACGGCTATCAAATGAAAAGAATAACCGGATGGCTTGATCCATGGTCTGATCCACAAGGCATAGGCTATAATATTATTCAGTCTTTATACGCAATAGGTTCTGGCGGACTTTTCGGAGCGGGTTATGGAATGTCAAGACAAAAGCTTTTCTGGCTTCCATTCTGCTATACGGATTTTATTTTTGCAGTTATATGCGAAGAATTTGGATTTATTGGAGCAGTATCGCTTATAGGACTTTTCCTTGCATTTATTTACAGAGGATTTTATATTGCAAACAGGTGTACAAACCACTTTGGGAAACTTTTAGCTTTCGGAATCACTTTTTCCATTGCAGTTCAGGCATTCATTAATATAGCTGTAGCAACCGGTGTTTTCCCTGTAACAGGTGTAACACTTCCTTTAATAAGCCATGGCGGAACTTCAATAGTAATTACAATGGGAATGTTAGGAATTTTATTGAATATTTCAAAAAAAAGAATCAAAAAAATTCAGCCGCAAGAGGACCATTATGCCCACAAAAGGTAAAAAAATAAAAGTTTTAATTACAGGGGGCGGAACAGGTGGGCATATTTATCCTGCTATAGCGGTTGCACAAAAATTAAAACTGGATAATGACATAGAAAAAATTTTTTATGTCGGTTGTAAAAAAAACATGGAAAAAGACATTGTTCTTGCCGAAAATATCAATTTTTATTCTATAAACGTTTCAGGAATGCCCAGACAAAAAAGCTTAAAACTCATTAAATGGTTTATTGAACTGGGTTTCGCAACAATAAAATCCAGTTATTATATTTTAAAACTCAAGCCTGATATTATTTTTGGAACAGGCGGATATGTCAGTGGTCCCGTACTTCTTGCAGCTAAAATATTAAATGTTCCTTTTGTACTTCATGATCCAGACGCACATCCAGGAATTGTCAATAAATTTATGTCAAAATGGGCTTCAACAGTTTCCATATCCTTTGAACAGGCAAAATCTCATCTTACATCGAAAAACATCGTACTTAACGGAAACCCGATCAGGGCAAATTTCCTTCATGTAAACAAAAAAAATGCTCTAACAGAACTTAATTTTAATCCAGACAGAAAAACCATTCTTGTTATAGGAGGTTCGCAGGGTGCACAAGCAATAAACAATGCAATAATCGTTGCTGCACCTGATTTAATAAGTCAGGGATTCCAAATAATTCACCAGACGGGTGCTAAAAATTATGAGAAATACATTGAAGAATTAACAAAAAAACATCCTGAATTGATTAATAATCCTTATTATATTGTAAAACCTTTCTTTAATAATATGGAAACCCCCCTTAATGCTGCTGATTTGGCTATATCAAGGGCAGGTTCTTTAAGCATTTCCGAATTAAACCTGTGCGGACTTCCTTCTATACTCGTGCCTTATCCTTATGCAGCGGCAGATCATCAAAGATTCAACGCAAAAGCAATGGAAGAAGCAGGAGCTTCGTTATATCTTGAAGATTCTGATTGTAATTCTTCAAAACTTCTTGAATTAATTCTCGATATTTTCAACAATCCTGAAAAGCTTGAAAAAATGAAGCTCTCAAATAAAATTTTAGCCAAGCCTCAAGCCACAGAAGACATTGTCCGAATTTTAAAATCATCTGTTTCTAAATAAAATTATAATTGTAAAGATTTATTACCATTTATTATAAGTGACGCAATTTGCACTAAAAAAATTTTTTTATTTAATAGGAAGCAAATTGGGAAGGAAGTTTATTGTATGGTAAGCGAAGTTTTACAAGTTTTGCCATCTTTTGGGAGCAGTACGTCCGCTGACGGGATTAGTGCGAGTGGTTCATTAAAAGATGTTAGACAAATAAATAATCTCCCTTTTTATATTAGAGCATTTAAAGATGTTCTAGATGAAGCTGCCACCGGAATAACCAAAAGAAATGGCGGCGAAGTCACAAATTTCAGCTTCCTTGGTGGAACATTACTGGAAAAATTTATTAACAATAACTTTACACCTGAAACAAAAGATATTATTAAAAGTTTTGATAAAAGCTTACTTGATTCAAAAGCTTCACAAAAAGCAATTGAAGAGTTATTTGAATGTAAATTTCAAGTTAATGATGCAGGCAAATTAGTCTTGACAGCTTCAAAAGAAGCAATGAAAGCACAACCTATGAAATTGGCCGCAGGCAAAGTTGCCGCAGATATTCTAGGTGTAACAACAAAATTCGGTCTTTTAACGTCAGGTTTAACCGAAGCGCCTGATCTCTATAAGTCTTACAAAAATGGTGATTTTTGCAAGCAAACTGTCAGATCAACAGCCAAAATTGGAGTTTCCACCGTTGCATTTGGTTTAATAGCTCATATTGCTAAAGAATTTGCTCCGCCACAACTAAAAACGCTAATTATGTTTGGTGGCGCTATATCAGGCAGCATAATGGCAACAAAAGCAACAGACAAGCTTTTAGATAAAATAATGGGCAAATCTATAAAAGCGCAAAATGAAGAAGCCAGAAAACGTTTTGCAGAAATGCAATTAACGGGCATATATTAAATAAATATCCCTCCTCCTCCTAGATAACACTTAAATAACTCCGGCTTGCGAAACAAGCCTTTTTTATTGCAAATTTTTTATATAAAGGGATATTTTTATTTATCCCTTATGGACTTAAGGTTTTCTTACAAATATAATGGAATTGAAAGTAAAAATAGAGAGAATAAAAAATGATTCCATTATCAAGCATAAGAAAAGAACAAAAACAGGGAAATCTAATTAATATTGACTTAAACTGCGATCTCGGGCAAAGTTTTGGGGTGTACAAAAACGATCAGGAACTTGAACTTTTACAATATGTAAGTTCTGTTAATATCTCCTGCGGTTCACATGCTGGAGATCCTGTAACTATAATGAATATGTTAAAGTTAGCATCGGAAAACAACCTTGCTGTGGGCGCTCATATTGGCTATCCCGATATTCAGGGTTTTGGCTATCGCAATATGTCCCTTAATGAAGAAGAAATTCAAGCTCTTGTAGTTTATCAAATAGGCGCATTAAATTCTCTGGCAAAGCTTTATAACTTAACCGTAGAATATGTAAGACCTCACGGAGCTATGTATGTTCAGGCAGCAAAAGATTTTAAAACATCGATTGCAATAGCAAAATCCATTGCTAAATACGATCCTTGGTTAATTTATGTTGGAGCTCCCGGTGAAAATCTGCTCAAGGCTGGCGAAGAAGCTAATCTTAGAGTGGTGCAGGAAATTCAGCTTGATAAGAAATACACAACGGAAGGGAATATTGACTTTGAAGCAGGCGATGTAGTTGACCTCGATTATTCCTCAAAACTTCTTGAATCTATAGTTAAAGATTCTTCTGTAATCAATAATCAGCAAGGCAAAACAAAACTTGATATAAAAACAATTCATCTTACCGTAAAATCAGCAATTTCACTTGAAATTGCGCAAAAAACAAAAGAATTAATCCCAAATCCAATACCAATAGCAGGAACTTATGTCGCAGGAAATGGATGGATTTAAAACAAATGAGCTTTTAAACGCTCCGGCTTCGCAAAAAAATATTGCTGTTTTAGTTTCCGGTAACGGAAGCAATCTTAAGGCTTTAATAAATGCAGTAAATACAGGAAAAATAACAAATGCAAATATTGCGCTTGTTATTTCCAATAAAAAAAATGCAAATGCTTTAAAAATAGCCAAAGATGCTGAAATCCCCGCTGTTTATATAGCAAGAGATGTATTTGATTCAGACGAAGAATATGATTTATTCCTATTAATTAAATTAAATGAATACAGCATTGATCTTGTTCTCCTTGCAGGGTATTTACGGATAATAACTCCTACGTTTTTAAAAGCTTATGAAAACAGAATTCTTAATATTCACCCGAGTCTGCTTCCTTCTTTTGGCGGAAAAGGAATGTACGGAATGAAAGTTCATCAGGCTGTATTAAATTCCAAATCAGATAAAAGTGGGTGTACTGTGCATTTAGTTACTGAAGAAATTGACGGAGGACCTATTTTGGCACAGGCATGTGTTTCTATAGCACCCGAGGATACAGCGGAAGTTATCGCCGCAAAAATTCTTATAGAAGAGCACAAACTTTATCCGCAAGCGGTTAATAATTTTATTTCTACTATAATGTTAAATAGCAATTAATACATCTTGGAGAAAATTAAAATGAAAAAAATTAAAATTTTATTTTTATTAGCATTAACACCTTTTCTTGTATCCTGTACAAAAGTTATTTCAAATCCTGACGTGCAAACACTTAATCAAAGAGCTGTCGAGCTTATGAACAGCGGTGATGTAAAAGGAGCTATTGCAAGACTTGAATCAATAAATGACTTAAATCCCAATTTCCCTCAAAATCACTATAACCTCGGTGTGGCTTATTATAAAAACGAAGAATACGCAAAATCCATTGAATCCTTGAAAAAAGCAATATCACTGAATAAAAATATAGCAGATGCTTATTATACAATTGGGCTGGCATATCAGGATATGGCGGGAAAAGAAATAGCAAAGCTTGATAAACCTGATAATGAGAAACAAGTTAATAATAAAGAAACAGAATCACCCGAAGTTTCTGAAAATCCTGAAGAAAAAAAATTGAGCAAATCTGAAGTTTTAGCTTTGATAGTTGATAATTTAAAGAATTCAAAAGATTATTATACCCAATATACCGACTTAATAAGCAATTCCGACGAAAAAACCAAAATTAAAGAAGAAGTTAAAATTATAGATGAGGACATAAAAAAATACGAAGAAAAAATTTCATCATCAAATGATTAATGTTTCTTATGTTAGTAAAAAAATCAAAAAGGCGGCAATATTTGCCGCCTTTTAAACAAACTTTAAATCTTTTATTTTCGCCTATTTTCTTCTTCCATCACTCGCACTTTTTCAGATAATCTATTTACTTCATCCATTAATAATTTGATTTCATTACCAAAATCGTCGATAGATTCTTTTACATCAAACAATATACTTTCGATTCGATTACTCATATTTTTGACCTCAAACTTATTATTGAATTTTTACATCAAATCAATTCAAGTCGGGCTTATCATTTAATTAAAATAATTTGAAAAATGTTTTAACTAACACGTATTATTTATATTCATCTGCATCTCCTTTCTATTTTTAGAAAATCGATTTTGCATATACATTATATATAAGATAATACAAAACATTTAGTGTTTATTCAACATTAATTCAAGTTTCACAAAGGTATATTAAGATAATTTTTTATAAGATACAATCAGTATTTTAGTAATTTTCTTAACATTTCTTAATGACGGAACACTTAATCATCTTTATATCTAAATTATATGTTATTAATTTGAAATTATTATAAAATTAATGTTTTTATAATAATTTATATTTTAGTTTTATTATTTTCTACACCCAACTGCTGAAGAATATAATTTCGTGTCTGATGAGGTATTATATTAAAACACCCATCCCACACGTTAGAATATTCTTTTTCCTTTGAAGCGTTTTTAAAATTATTATAAAGACAATACCCCTGTTCTCCGTCAGAATGAGAAACGATAGATTCCGGCATATAAAAATATCCGCAATTTGCGCAAACTTTAAGAGCAAATCCGTGACTTCTGAGTTTTCCGATAAGTTCCTCTACCGCATAATTAATTCGGGGCTGTTTGGATGACGTAAGTCTTTTATTGTTGAACATAAAAACAGCTTGAGAATATTCATCTGTTTTTATTATTTCGATTTTACAGGGAAGCTCTTTTCTTCCGTTAGTAATTGTAGCGTCTACTGTATGTTTATCATAATTTAAGGTTTCAGCTTTCACTTGTTTTTTCTTTTTCCTAATCGGCCTTGAATAAGAATTTGTTAAAAAACCTTTAAACATTGATTTCACGCACAATACAGGCGAAACAAAGAAAAAAGCAATTGCATTTTTGTAATCGTTAAATCCGCATCTTACTGTAAACATTGAATACCCGTCAGCCAAAAATTTAAAAGCCAATAGATAACCAAGATATTTAAAGCTTACTAAACCGGAGAAATAAGTTTCAGGGTAATTTTTAACTACAAACATTAAAATAAGATTCCAGAATACAAAAACCGTGTTTGACGGGTAAAAAAGCGAAAACATAAGTTCTTTTACGCCAAGATTGCTGCCAGAAAACAAAAGCGGAAAATTATTTCTGAATGTAATGAAAGATTTATATCTTCTTTCATAATCTTTTACGGCAAGGCTTTTTAATGTTTCATTCGTAGATTTTGTTACTATTATTTCATTGGAATACAGAACGGGAATATCATTATTTTTCAAGTTAATCGAATATTCATATTCTTCAAAGCCGTATTCTGTCTTTTTGAATTTGATTTTTTCAAGAATTTCCTGTCTTATAACAAAAAGTTCGGAGTCAATTATATTTCCCAGAGCTGAATGAAATCTTCCATGTTTTAAAACTCTATTTCTTAATTTATTTCTGAAATTTAATATCCTGTTATAAAAATTATTTTTCTTTTTTAACACTTCGCCTATTATTACAGGATTATAATGAACAGCGGTATTAACTTTTTGAAGAAAATCGCTTTTTATTTTACTGTCTGCGTTCAAAAATACAAATGCATTAGTATTTTCGCAGGCTAAAATTCTTTCAAAAAGCCAGCTTAAAGCTTTAAATTTCCCCAGTGGTTTAGCTTCCGGATTATCGCTGTTTATTCGCCATAATTTTGTTCCGCCTATTATTTCAAGAAATTTTGTATTTTCTTCATTACAATTATCAAGCAGGATATTTATGGAATATTTATATCTTTCGTAATCTTGTTTATTTAGTGCTTCAATCAGCTCTTTAACTTTGTGTGAATTATTATGAGAATATATTACGACAGTCAAATTCTGCTGAAACTTTGACATGTAGTCCTTTTTAGCTACATCAAACAGTCTTCCTCGAGAAGAATTAAAGATAATGACGAAGTTATAAACTATAAAATATGATAAATATATTAAAATTACCCAGGATATTAAATCCACAAAAAACATAAACAAGCCTAATTTATTATATAAAACTACATCTATACTATATTTTTACCATAATAGCATGCCTGAAAGTTAACATTCTAAAAAGTTTAACTTAACATATCTTAAAATTTTGTTTTTGTAAAACAATTTTATTTTTATAAAAATAATTGTTCATAATTCTTAATTATTTGACTAAATTATTAAATATTTTTACTAAATGAGTCGAAAGAATATATATCAGGAAAAAATTTAATAGGGAGTACATATTTAATGATCAAAAAAACATTTGAGCAGGAAATAATTTCTGCGGAAATTAAAAAACTTATTCATGATGTGGACAGATTTATTGTAAAAAAAGATTCTATTAAAACTGAATTGAGTGATATGTGGAAGCAATCAGTTCTGGGGTTATCGTGCAATAACTAGTCTTTGCACTTTCGAATTTTGCGTTTAAAAGGTTTGTCATTTGGCAAACCTTTTTTATTTTATTTTTATGTCGCTCTTGTCAATGTTTTATAATACAATTTATAATTGGTAATGATATAAAGAGAAGAGTTGGGAAAAACGAAGGGAATTAGCAGATGAGATGTCCTCGCTGCAAAGAGGAAAATACTGAAAATTCTGTAGTTTGCGCACATTGTGAGCTAAAACTAAAGTCTGCATGTCCAAGATGCAAATTTTTAAACAGAATAGGTCAGAGCGCATGCTCTAACTGTAATTTAAGGCTTATAAGAATTTGTCCGCAGTGCAAATCCCCTAATTTTCCTAATGCACCTCAATGCAGAAAATGTAATTTTGAGCTGTTAAAAGCTAAAAAACGCCCGCCTCAAGAAGTTCCTGTACAAGAACCTACCGCTCAAAAAAAACCTGTACCTCAAGCAAAACCAGCTAAGCCAATCAAAGTTCAAGAAAATCTTGCAGCTGCAGCTTCAATTCAGAAACCTGAAAAACAAATTTTGCCTGAACAAACAGAACCTGAAATTCAAGCACAACAGCCTGAAAAGCCTGCAAAAAAGAACCTACAGGAATTTTCAAGAGCCGAAGCCCATGACGCAATAATAAATGTATTAAATAAAGCAGAACAAGGTTTAATAATAAACTTATCTGCTCCTGACGGTGCAGGAAAATCCAGTCTAATATCAAGCATTATCCAATCTTTACAAAGTGACAAATTTGCATGGTTAATTGGAACCTGTCAGCCTGTAAATCAGCTTTTGCCGTATTCATTTTTTCAGGATCTTTTTAAATCTTTATTAGGCTTACCTTTATTCGTTTCAAATATTGATGAATCAAGAATTGTTTTAAACCAAGTACTGGAAACAAATTTTGGTATAAACGATCCTCACATAAACAACGTTTTGCGGAGATTTTTATTTAATGCGTTCAATGAATGTTCTCCTGATATCAATGAAAACAAGGCTGAACTTCATAATGCCATAGGTCATGTATTAGATAAAATAAATCAAAACTCAAATTTGGCAATTATTATTGAAGATTTTGAATATATTGACAATGCTTCACTGGAATGTATAAAAAAACTTATAAATAAAGGCTTTTTAAACAAAAAGAACTTTATAATAATCAATCACAATTTAAACACAAATTTACATGAACAATTTCCGTTGGAAAACCTCCAAAGAAAAATAATATCAATTTCTTTAAAATCAATGACTCCTGAGGAGATGAACACATCTTTGTTAGGTATGCTTAATAATCAGGATATAATACCTCCAAAAATTAAAAATAAACTGTTTCACTGTTCACAAGATACTCCCTTATATATGGAACAGGCATTATGGTATTTATTCCAAACCGGCGCAATAATATCAAACGAAGCTTCTTTTTCATTTAATCCGCAAGCTGTAAATATTGAAATACCAGCTGATCTTGATGAACTTATAGCAGAACGAATAAAGCTTATAGGCAATTTTTCCCCTGATGCAACCAGAATAATAATGTCTGCAAGCTTGTTTGGAATAAAATTCATTCCTGCTTTTGTACAAATGATGGCACAGGTAGAAGAACAGCAGTTCAATCAATTAATCCAAATGCTTTTGAATAATGGTATTTTTGCAGTGGTTGATCAGTCCGGCATTAGATTTAAGCACGCATGGATATGGAAAGTAATTTACGAACAATTCTTTACTGAAGAACAGATTATTGATTGCGGAACTAGATTGCTGGAATTTTATGAAAAATACACAACGAACATAAGCAATGCAGTTTTGGCACGTCATGCTGAAGAAGCTCAACTTAAAAAAGAAACATATATTTACTACAACCTTGCTGTTCAAGAAAGTATTTATCTTGGAGATCCTGTTACTTTCACCGATTATCAAAATAAAATTCTTGAATTATTACCTGAAACAGATCTTTCAGAAGAACAAAAAATTGAACACAAATTAAATATTGAAGAACAAATCGGTAAAGCAAACTATGAGTTCAATCCGCAAATAGCTATAGATTACCTTTCAAATTCTATATTGTATGAAGAAAAACAAAATAATTTAGTTAAAGTAATTGATTTAACAGGTTATCTGGCTAGAAGTTGTGAGCTTATAGGAGATTATGCAGGAGTAATTGAATGCTGCGATAAAGCATTATCTCTCATTGACAAAGTCAAACACCCTATAGAAACAATTTTATTGAATTATTACAAGCTTGAATCGACTTTTAACCTCGGAAGATTCGAAGAAACAGTAATTAATGCAACTAATGAAGTGCTTCCTGCCTTAGATAAATACATATCAAAAAATAAAACAATTCCAGGAATAAGTATTTCAGACCTAAAAAATATTGAATATGAAACTGAAATTATACTTGCAAAAGCTTATGTATATCAAGGCAACAAACAGGCTCTGGACTTGACCGCAAACATAGCATTAAAAGCTCAAAAAGAAAATCTTGCCGAATATGAGATGACTGCATTACTGCTTCAAGCTTTATTTTCAACAATTCAGGGTAATTCAAAAAACTGCAATTCAATACTTACATCAATAAAAGAAAAATTTGCAGATTTTCCAACACTCGATAAATTTAAATTATATTGGTACTTTATAGCTGTTATCTCCAATATAACAAACGGAGATTTCCAGCAAGCAAAAGAATTTTGTCATACGTCAATTACAATGGCAAATATTTTCAAAGAATATAATATGTTAACTATTCTGAAATTATTTTTAGGCAAATGCTATGAAGAATTTGGTCAATTAAGAGAAGCATTCCTGATTTATGACGAAATAGTCAATTATTGTTCAGAAAACAAAATGGCTACAGGTGCTCTATTGTCCTGGTATCTTGCTGCAAGCCATGAAGTAAGAGCAGGAAATCAGGAAAAAGCTATTGAAATAGCAGAAAGAGCAATTGAAATTTCTCAAAAACCTAATATTGCAAACTATTTAGCTGAAATTTTTATGAATAAAATTATTGCAAACGTAAGAACAATAAAAGGTGATTTTGAAGGTGCTCAGATTAATATTGAATCCGCCATTAATATTGCGGAAAGAAATGATTTAACAATGTGTCTTGTAGACTTATATATTGCTTTTGGGCAAATTTACAAGCAAAGTGCTATTATAAATCCCGAACAAGCGCCTAACAATGCAAATATTGCAAACAGGCTGTATGTAAAAGCGCTTTCTTTTTCAGAACAAATTGAAAATCATTATTTAAGTGCAAAAGTAGATAATGAAATTTTAGAGCTTAACAAATTTTGTCAGCAATATGGAATTAAGCTTGAAAACATTTATTAATGGCTAATTAAAAACTTGCAAAATGGCATCTTCTAGCTCTTTAGCAGGTTTAGAGCTGTCTTTGAAGTTTTGTATAACTATTGAAAATGCAAAAGTATTTCCGTATTTATCAGTCACATAACCGGTAATTGCGCTAACACCTGCATTTGTGCCAGTCTTTGCATATAGTCTTCCTTTCAGATTTAACAGCCTGTTTTGAAGAGTACCGATTTCTGAAGGAGTAGCCAAAGTACTTTTATAAGTTACAAAACTCCCACTTTTATAAAGCTTTGCAAGAGCAAGAGTCATCCAATCTGCTGTTATCAGGTCGTTTTGAGAAACTCCACTGGCATCAACTACTGAAATTGTTGACGTATCATGTCCCAGTTTTGAATAAAAATCGTTAAAAGCTTTTAATCCGTTTTCTGTGGAGCTGGTATGTCTTGTGTATTTTCCACCTGCAAGTTTAAACAAAGCTTCCGCAGCGAGGTTATCGCTTTTTTTATTTGTAATTTTCAATTCATCTAAAAGTTTATGCGACACTTCGGTTATTAAAACTGCACTTGCCGGGAGTTTTGTCTTCTTATATTGTCCTGAAAAATAAATTTTATTATTTTTAATAGCTTTTGTAAGCTGGTATTTAAAGAAATTTTCCGGGTTTGCGACAGGTATTATTTTTTCGGTTGCAGAAGAAATCTTTCCTTCCACATAAATAGATTCAACATTTTTCCATACTTTTCTTTCAACAGAAATACTATTTTCATGGGAACTTACAGCATTATTGATTATTTTAACAGGGTAATACGGAGCAATCACAACTTTTGGTTTTTGATTTGGCTGAGTTGGTGAAATTTTCACTTTAATCAAATTTCTGTTTAAGTTATATGCGTTGTATTTTGGCATATAGGGATTGTTTTCATCATCCCACATCCAACCTGTTCCCCAGAAAACATCATCAATAGCTGAATCATCAATCAATAAGCTGCCATTAATTGTATTATATCCTTTTGCTTTAAGTCCTAATATTAGTTTTGAAATATCATCTATACTTAGATGCGGATCTCCGCAGAGTTTTAAATAAATATTTCCTTTACTGTCCTTATAAATTCCTGTTGATAACTTATAATTAGCCCCCAAAACATTCAGAATCACAGGTGTTGTAAAAGCCTTAAGTGTTGATGCGGGATGCAAAAGAAGACTTGCATCTCTTTGATAGAGCAATTTTTCGCTTTGAATCTCTCTTATGGACACTGAAACTACTGATTTTTTAGATAATTTACTGTTATTAATGGTGTTATTAATTGAATTAAATGAATAAGTTGATTCATACCCAGATAAAAACAAGGTTGAAATCAGGAATATCGCAAATATTATAAGAAATTTTGCATTAAAATTCATAAATTTAGCTCCTTAAAAAAAGATTAAGCTCTTCGTCAGACAAATCCAAAGTATGTGTAAAGATATTTGCCCTGTGCCCGTCTGTGCCTCCGGTTTTCAAAAGGTTCGCTTCTTCGCAGAAAAGATTTGTTACGTCAACAAGTTTATGTAATTCCTCGCTATAATGCCTCATAGTGTAGTGATAATTTGATTCTGCAAGCGTTGCACCCTGAAAAACCGAATCCTTCAAAAGCAAATACAATCCTTCCAGTTTAAAATCCCTATTTTTTGTCGGAAAAACTTTAGATTCATCGATTTTACTTAAATGAATTCTTCCTGGATGTGCAAGACCTATATATCCAAAACTTTTGTTTATGACGTCAGCTACTTCTTTAATAGTCGGACTGAATTCAGTTTGTTTGCCCTCAAAAAGTTTTTCTATCTCTTCTTTATGTTTTATCAAGTTTGGAGATTTTTTATAATTTTTATAAATATAATGCTTGATAAAGTCAAAAAACGCCATACTACCTGCGATTTTAATGAGCACATGAGAGTTTTTTACAGTTTCCCAATTTTCTTTAACCCCAAATTCACTGAGTTTTAAAAGAATTTTTTGCGCTTCTTCATTTCTGGAATTTTTTATATTTTGCTGAAAATTATTTAAATCCTCATCATAAGGATTTATGCAGTACCCCATTAAGTCTGTTGCGAGAGGTTTTTTCAGGATTTTTTCATTATCCAGAGTCACACTGAATTCAATACCTGTCACAAATTTTATATCTTTAAACTTGTCAGGGTTTTCAGCTATTATTTTAAGTGCTTTTTTAGTTCCTTCCAAAGAATCATGGTTTGTTATAGAAATCATAAAAGCAGGTAAATCATCATTGATTTTTGATTTTACGTTATCTGCATAAATTACAGCCTGATTCAGCAGTTCTTCCACAGTCAATCTACCGTCAGATTCAACGGTATGCATATGAAGATTTATCCTGAAAGTTTTATTCAGAACGTTTTGATACAATTCATCAAAATGTTCCGACAAAAAATCCCCTGTATAAAAGTTATCAGGTGTGTATTTATTTATAATATGAACAAATTCTATAGGACCGACAATGGATGCCAAATTTTCAACAGGACAGTCAAGGTTTTCTGCCAAAACTTGTTTGTAATTGTAATCTAAGTCGTTATTTATATTATTATTCTCTGACTGAAAGTCAAAACCCATTGATTTGAACCAAATTTCTAATTTAATAAAATTATATCTTGAAAAGCTATACATAGTATAATTTTTATCGGTAGTCGAATAAATATAAAACAATGAAAACAAATCTAACAATTGAAGAATCGCTGAAATTACTTCCTGATGCATCGGGTGTTTATTTGATGCACGATAAAAACAATGAAATAATTTACATCGGCAAGGCTAAAAATCTTAAAAAACGTGTAAAAAGTTATTTTAACAAGAATCATGACTCTCCAAAGCTAATTGTTATGGTTCCACAGATTATCAGGTTTGATTTTATAATCACCGACTCAGAAGTTGAAGCTTTAATCCTTGAATCTCATTTAATAAAAAAATATAAGCCAAAATACAATGTTCTTCTCAAGGATGATAAGCATTTTCCATGGTTTTTAATTACGGATGATCAATATCCACGCATTATTGTAACGAGAAAGGCTGATAAAAAACTTCAAAAAGGAAAATATTTCGGTCCTTATACAAATGCGCGTGCTATGTATTCAACTCTTGAACTGATTAAAAAGATGTTTCCTCTCAAGCAGTGCAAGACTCCCCGTTTTAAAGACCGTCCCTGCATGTATCATCAAATAAACAAGTGTCTTGGTCCTTGCCAAAAACTTGTTTCTTCGCAAGATTATAAAGAAGTAGTCAAGCAGGTTGAAATGTTTCTTTCTGGAAAACAAAGCGAGCTTATAGCTGAACTAAAAAAACAAATGGAGATTTTTGCCGAGAAACAGGAATTTGAAAAAGCTGCGCGATACAGGGACAGTTATTTTGATGTAATGAAAACGGTCGGAAAGCAAAAAGTTGTTTCCGAAAATACAGACATAAATCAAGATATAATAGGCTTCGCGCGTGATAATTCCATAATGAGCATCGCTCTTTTAAAAGTCCGAGACGGTCGACTTATAGCAAAAGAGGATTTTGACGTAAGACTTGATGAAATCCACACGCCACATGAAGCTTTAATTGCGTTTATTCAGGAATACTACCAGCTTGTTGACGCATCAGAAATCCCGAAAGAGTTACTTCTCCCATGCGAAATAGAGGAAGATGAAAGCAATATCATAAAGGAATGGCTAACTCTAAAAAAAGGTTCAAAAGTCAGTCTAGTTACTCCAAGTATAGATTCTCACACATCTCCAAGAATGACAATGAAGAATGAGCTTGTTGAAATGGCGAACAAAAACGCAGCTTCGACTCTTGAAAGTTTAAAAATTTCAGAGATATCGAGTCTACTGAATGACTGGAATGAAGTTGGCTGTTATATTCAGGAAAAGCTTAATTTGCCCAATTTCCCTAATAGAATCGAATGTTTTGATATTTCGCATATTCAGGGAACAAATACTGTCGCTAGTATGGTAGTTTTTATCAACGGAAAACCTTATAAATCCGAGTATAGGAAGTTTAAAATAAGGACACTGGCTGAAGGGCAAACTGATGATTTTGCTTCTATGAAAGAGGTTATAAAAAGACGATATCAAAAGCTATTGAGAGATAAAGAACAAATATTTCCTGATTTAATAATAGTTGACGGAGGAAAGGGGCAGCTTTCCTCTACATTAGAATCTCTGGAAGAATTAGGGCTTAACAATATGCCTATAGTTTCTCTTGCCAAAAAGTTTGAAGAAATTTATCTTCCGGAACAATCTAGTCCTGTTATTTTTCCTGCCAATTCAAAATCTTTATTTCTTTTCCAGCAGGTTAGAGATGAGGCGCATCGCTTTGCTGTAAGCTATCATAGAAAATTACGAGAAAAAAATGCCATAAAATCAATACTTGATGACATTTCTACATTGCAGATTACTCATAAGAAGTTACTTATAGAACATTTTGGGGATATAAACGGGATTATGGAAGCTAACAAATCAGAGTTATCGAGAGTGATAGGGAAAACTCACGGAGCAAAAGTTTATAGTTTTTTGCATAAAAAATGAACGAGTTACAGCCCTGCACCGCCGCCTTCGCGTCGCCGTTTCGGGCTTTCACTCCCGCTACGCATAAAAAAAGCCTCCTTGTTGGGGAGGCTGATAAGATAGGAAATTTATTTTGTGTCTAACGGCATTATCATTACGTTTCCTTTAATGCCGTCATCTTTAATACCATATTTATGTTTGAAATTTTCAAATGATTCTTTTTCATTTTGACCACAGATTACGCCTGTTTTGAGATCTACGCTTTTTTCAAAGTCATGAAGCACAAAACCGGGAATACCATAGTATTTATTTTCGTGTCCTACACCGTATTTGCTTACTTCATGAGCTACATCATGAATTCTTGATACATAAGCTTCAGCCGAGCCTACATCGTCCCAAATCGCAGGTTTTCCGCCTTTGGATTCAAGAGGAACTGTATAAACTTTCATAGGTTTGCCATCTTTTGTTAATAATTCACCTTTATTGCACATTTCAACTATTTCAGGAACAAAACTTGCACCTAGCCCAACCGCTTCAATATTTTTGCCTTTTTCTTTCAATTGTTTAACGACTTCAGGACTAAAGAAGTACATACCGGGGTTTGCCATATAATTATTTGTTCCTTCAATTCTTGCGCCTTCAGCTTTTTTAAAGTCTTCTTCTGTTTTTGGTTTTTCAAGGAACTGACTAATCATATAATTGTCCTGAGCATCCTTTTGAACACTCATAAGTCCAAAAGCACTGGCTCTTTCTTTTGCCACAGGATAATAAGGTATCACAAGTGCAGCATCAGGAAGCGTTTTGAGCGAATGATAAGGTCTGGTAATATCTGCCGTTGTAAAAATATCCGCATTCAAAATTATCATATCTTTTTTGTCGGAAAGATGTCCTTTGGCAACAGATTCTGCTATTGCCCCACCGTCTTCAATATTTCTGAGCTTTCCGTTTTCATCCAATCTTTCATTGGCTCTTATTACATTGTGTCCTTTAATTTCTCCTGCCTGAGAAATATATTTAACCTTGGAATCTTCGTCTAATGCGCCTGCACTCGCAGCAAGACCTAATGCATTACCTATGATTCTATAGCTGTCTCTTGTCGGGTAAACGCTTGAAGGTTTATTTTCGTCAGTTCCTGAAATATTTAAAAATCTTGTACCGAAACCGCCTGCTGGAATAACAATTGTAGGAGAATGTTTTTCTACCAATTCATGATGATCGCCTCTGATGGCTTCGTCATAAACTTTATCTTCATTAAATTTGTCAACTGCCGCTACTGTTCTGGGTTCCATATTGAATGTAGATATTGCCACCTGGCTTTTTCCCTGAAATGTAAGTTTATTATTTTCACTTTGTCCATGAAGTTTTAATTCTCCCTGCAGTACATAATTAAAATCTTTTCCTGTAATTTCTGAACCGCCTAGCATAATAATTTTTATGCCGTTTTCTTTGTCTATAATTTCAGCGGAAGGATTAAATTTCCCTGTCATTGCTTGAATTTCCGGAGCATTGTCAATTCTGTCTGTTTTTACTTGCGCTCTAAAAACTTCTTTGTCGCCTTTATTTTTTATTCTAACTGTTTTTTGAACATTGTCAGTAGAAAATTCATTCTCTAATCTGAGTCCTTGAGGGTTCAATGTTTTATTTTCAGGAAGAGAAAAGTTTTCTGACCCTTTTAAAATGTTTGTAAATACAATCTGGTCTTTTTGCATTTCATAATTTGAATTAACAGAAGTTGTTCCTTTAAAGGCAGGTGATAAAGCTATCGCTTTTAATGCTTGCGCGCCTTGAAAACTAATAATTTGTTTTTGTAAATCAGCTGAATCTTCTTTCTTAGAATGAATTTGTTCATTATTAGAGTTATTAAGCTTTCGTGCTGCTACCTGAACCTGGTTAAAATCCTGAACTCTGATACTCATAATCGATAACTTCCTTTTTTATTTATTTTATTAATATTAGCTTGTAAATTGATTAGTGAACTAATTGCGTATAGTAAAATTACCAACTTATTTATTAAAACGTTGGTAATTTAAAAAATTGACAATCTTTTAAAAATTTTGAGGAAAATTTTACAAAAATTAATATAAAAAAAGCCACTAAACAGTGACTTATTTTTTAATATTTATTTTCTTCCTCTAAAGCCAATGGGTCGTTTAATAGGTACATCATCTTTTATAGAAGTAAAGTCTAAACTACAGCATTACTAAAAAATATAAAATTTCAGTGAGGAATTTTTAATTCCGTTCACAAGAACACACATTTCATACTTACCTGTGGGCCACCCTGTAACAGGACTTTTTATTGATAAAAGAATTGTTTTAGATCCGAAAATATTAAATTTAGAGGTATTTACAGGAATAATTTCACCTTTATTGCCGATAAAATTCCATATTACTTGAATTTTATCGGATTTTTTAGCATTAATTAATTCAACAGAAGCAAAAATCAAAGGAGTATCAGGATTAAATGCCTGCATTATTCCTATAGCGGAATTTTTCATAACATCTGCTCTATCAGTAAGTGAAATTCTTCCAATAACGTCAGTGCCAATCATTTGAACCGAAAGTTTATTTAATTTATCCCTAATTTCGGAATTTTTTGAAGAATCATTGCTTTTAAAAACATAATTAACATAGTTTTCTACAGCTTTATTTTGCACATTTGCATTTTCATAAGCATCCGCGATATTCAAAAATAAATTATACTGTGTATTATCAAGAGCTAAAGCTTTTTCAAAGTTATAGCAAGCTTTATTGTATAGTTTTTTATTTAAATATGATTGTCCAAGATAATAATAATATTTAGGATTTTGTGAATAAAAATTTTCGTATTCAATAAAAAATTTTATTGCACCATCGACATCACCTGACTCTAATAAATCTATACCTGTAGACAAAGATACGATTTTTCCATTTTTAGTAATTTTATTTTCAAATACTTTTTCAGAAGTTATTTTTATAACATCTTGCGAATTATTTTTTAACAAACAGCCTGACAGAAAAAAAACCGCTACAACAATTAAAATCAAAATTTTTTTCATACAAATACAGACAATCTTTTTGACTAGTAAAAACATTCTATTATTTTGTGTTAATTTTAGCAAACAATTCAGATATAGTTTTAATTTTTTTAAAGATTGTATTATATTATATTATTGTATTATTATATCTATATACATGCTGAAAGTGGGAAATTTTGACAACAGCGATTTATCCTGGAAGCTTTGATCCTATAACTAACGGTCATCTCGATGTTCTTGAGAGAGCTTCCAAAATATTCAAAAAAGTAATAATTGCAGTATTGGTAAATCCTAACAAAAATTCCTTCTTATCGACTGAAACGAAAGTAACACTTATAAAAGAGTCTGTTTCACATCTTAATAATGTTGAAGTAGACAGCTTTATGGGACTAACAGTCGAATATGCAAAAGCCAAAAATGCAAATGTACTTATAAGAGGATTAAGAGCTGTATCAGACTTTGAGTACGAAATGCAAATGGCTCAGATAAATCAAAACCTTGGTCCTCAACTTGATACCATTTTTCTTATTACCAAGGTGGAAAATAACTTCGTATCATCCAGTATCGTAAAGGAAATTTCTTTATTAGGCGGAGATATTTCACAATTCGTACCGGAACAGGTTAACAGACATTTTAATAACCTGAAAAATCAAGAAAGCTAATCTGTATAAAAAATTAATGATAAAAGTAGGAGCTAATTATGGCCATAGGCAGTATTTACAAATTACTAGACAAACTCGAAATGATGGTTTTAAAAGGAATACCTATTCCTTTCACTCCATTTGTGATTGTTAATCACGAAAAAATTATTGATGTTCTTGATAAAATCAGGGCTTGCATACCAAGTGAAATTCAGGAAGCTCACAGCATAATTAAAAGAAGCGAAGATATTCAAATGGAAGCTCAAAGAAGAGCTGAAAATATACTTATTGAAGCAAAAGAAAAAGCTGAAAGAATTCTCAGCGAATCAGAACTTTTAAAAGCAGTTCATGCAGAAGCTGACAGAGTAAGAGGGGAAGTAATTGCCGAAGCGGAAGCTCTTAGAAAAAGATCAATAGAAGAATCAGAAGCTATCAGAGCAAAAGCTATGGCTGAATCATCCGCGATCAGAGATGGTTCTGACCGTTATGCCGAATCAATTTTATCAAATCTCGAGAAAAACCTTAGTGAAATGCATTCAGTAGTAACAAATGCGCAAAGTCACCTTTCCAGAACAAAAACAGATTCTTTGGATTATATAAACCAGCAAAACTTAATTGATGAAGATGATGAAGAAGACCATGTCCCTTCTTATAAAATTAGAAGATGAATTTTTATTTACCTACTTCCTTGTTTCGTCTAATTCATGTAAAATATTATATTGAAATATGTTCTTTACTTTTTAAAAGGAATTTTAAAATATCATGAATGAGATCGTAATATCAATAATTGGAATACTTGGAATAGGCTTTATTATTACACTTCTTTATAAATTTCTTATACCTGTTGCTCAAGGTAGCAAATCAGGCAATAATTCAGGTGGCGGTTTAAGCCAAGGAGATATTGTTGAAAAAGCAAATGCTTTATATGAAATGGGACAACTTAGTAAAGCAATAAGTTTGATGGAAGAATATACAAAGAAAAATACGAATGATTTAACCATAAGAGAACTTTTAGGCGATTATTTAATGGAAAAAAGTCTTCTCAGCAAAGCTGAAAAGCATTATGTCCATATAATAAAACTTGACACAGGCAATAGAGTCGCTTTGGAAAAATTGGCAGATTGTTATTATTATGAAGAGAAAAATGATAAAGCAATTGATATTTATTCCAAAATACTAAAGTCTTCTCCTGATAATCAGGAAGCAAGATTTAAATTTGCTGATGCTCTGGCTAAAGTAGGTCAGCTTGATATTGCAATTAAAGAATTAAGGAAAATATTAACAAAAGACCACTTTAATATAGATGCAAGAAAAAAACTCTCAACTCTATTTTATAATAACGGTGAATTCAAAAGAGCCGTTACCGAATTGGAAGAAATAACCAAAGTTGAAGGAAGAGACACTGAAACACTTAAAAAAATTGGTCATATTTACCTAAAAATAGGTGATTATACAAATGCAGCTCTTACTTATAGAAAAATTGTCGACATTGACGATTCCGATGTTAATGCTCATTTAGAATTGGCAAATATTTATTTAAAACTTCAAAACTATGATAAAGCAGCAAAAATATACAATGACTTAATAGAAAAAGGCTATGAAGTAACGCCTGAAATGCGTTATGAACTTGCAAATATTTATTTTGCCGCCGAAAATTATGAAAAAGCAATCTCAATATGCCGACAATTACTGTTGGAATGCCCCGGTTATGAAAAAGCATCCTTTATAATTGCTCATTCATATAAAAACCAGAAAAAATATGATGAAGCAATTAATGCTTATAAAAAATTAATAAAAGAAACAAATTCTGCTGAAAGAGAAGAAAAATATAAATGTGAAGTAAGCGATATAATCTGCACATGGGGTACTGATTTTTTCAAGAAAAAAGACTATCAGGCAGCTCTTGATAAATATATTGAAGCTGTAAATTATAATCCTAGAAACCCTGACATTTATTATAATCTTGGAAAAGCCAATCACGCAATAAAAAATTATGATGTTGCCATTTCTCATTTTAACAAAGCACTTGAACTATCAAACTCTGATATAAAAATTTTATTGAACATAGGTCAGGTTTACGAAGAAATCGGCGAAAACAATACAGCAATTAATTTTTATTATGATGCTGTAAAAATTCAGCCCTCAAACTACAAAGCAAGACATTCTTTAGGGGTTGCGCTCGGGGCAGCCGGATTTAATGATCAGGCAAAGGAAGAACTGCAAAAAGCTATAGAAATCGAACCTGATAATCCTGATGCATATTATAATCTGGGTCTTGTATACGAATTACAAGGCAATTATAAAGAAGCTAAAGATCAATATAAAAAAGCGCTTGATTTAGACTCTAATCATGTTGAAGCACGAAATAATCTTGAAATTATTGTAGAAGAAGAAGCAAAATAAACTGCTAATGACTAACGCTGAAAATAAAAAGGTTTTATCTGGTCTGTCGCTTGCAGAGCTGGAAGAATTTATTGTGAACAATGGTGAACCTGCTTTTAGAGCCAAACAGCTTCAAAATTGGCTTTGCAAAAAACACGCCAATACTTTTGAAAGTATGAATAATCTCTCAAAAAATTTCAGAAGCAAACTCGAAGATATAGCAATAATCTCTGACACTAAAATTAAACAAAAGCTTGTCAGCAATGACGGCACTATAAAATATCTTCTTGAGTATCCAGACGGAAATGTAGTTGAAACCGTTTTAATGAGTTTTGACAAGCGACCGAATTTAACAGCCTGCGTAAGCACACAGGTAGGCTGCCCGGTAGGCTGTACTTTCTGCGCTACAGGAAAAAGAGGCTTTATCAGAAATCTTAAAGCGAGAGAAATAGTAGATCAGGTTCTTACAATTCAGAGAGATTTGAATATTTCAGTAACAAATCTGGTTTATATGGGGCAGGGAGAACCGCTCCTTAATTATGATGAAACAGTTAAATCAATAAATATACTTAATTCTGAACTTGAAATAGGGATAAGGCGTATAACTGTTTCCACAAGCGGAATTGTTCCAAAGATTTATCAGCTTACGGAAATGAACAGGCAGCTTGTTCTGGCTTTATCCCTTCACGCGCCTGATCATGAACTAAGAAAAAAATTAATGCCAATAGAAGAAAAATATCCAGTTGAAGATGTCATAAAAGCGATGAAACATTACGCAGAAAAGACAGGAAGACGTGTAACTATCGAATATACTTTGATAGATGGTGTAAATGATTCAACTGAACACGCAGAAAAAGTAAACAAGCTGTTGAAAGGTTTAAAATACAATATAAATCTTATTCCATACAATCCCGTATGCGGAGATAAATTCAAAAAACCTTCAATGGAAAGAATAAACAGGTTTAAAAGCGTGCTGGAAAAAGTTGAAAGAAAAGTTACCGTAAGGCTTGAAAGAGGCACCGATATAGCCGCCGCCTGCGGTCAGCTTGCGGGTCAGATCTTATAATTGATAATTTTTCTCAATAAATAGCTTCAAAAATTTAAGAGCGTATTGGCTTGCGAAAAATTTAATATCAGTTCTTTCCCCGTTGAAATTTGCATTGATTTTATGAACTTCGGTTTTTTCTCCGTTAGAAATTCCTATATAAACAAGTCCGACAGTTTTTTTTGGAGTTGCTCCTCCTGGCCCAGCTATACCTGTAATTCCCAGTCCAATATCGGTTCTGGAAACTTTTCTTACTCCTTCTGCCATAGCAGCTGCATTTTGTTCACTAACTGCTCCATAAGTTTTTAATATTTCTTCAGAAACTCCGAGCATTTTAATTTTTGCTTCATTGGAATAAGTTACTAAATTAAGCTTAATATAAGCAGAACTTCCCGAAACATCTGTCAATCTTGAGCTTACTAAACCTCCTGTGCAGGATTCTGCTGTCGAGAGAGTAAGTTTATTTTCTAAAAGAAGGTTTCCTATAATTCCTTCGATTGTATCGTTGTCAGAACCAAAGAAATGCTCACCTGCTCTTTTAATTATTTCTTGTTCAACAGGTTTTATTAATTCAAGTGCTTTTTCTGTATTTTCAGCTTTTGCAGCAATCCTTATGTTAACTTCCCCTTTTGCAACAAGCGGAGCTACGGTTGGATTTTCGTACTCCATTAAATCCTTGAGCTTCTCTCCCAGAGTGTCTTCAGGTATACCCATAAATTTAAGTACTCTTTTTACCAGAACCCTGTCCGAAAATTGTTTTAAATAGTTGTGAGCTGTTTCTTCCCACATCCTGTAAAGTTCCTTCGGTACGCCGGGAAAAGTCATAATTATTTTTTTTGTGTCGAATTTTTCAACTTCCCAAATAATTCCAGAAGCTGTACCTGCTGAATTTGGAATAATTTGGGCATTTTTTGGAAACATAGCCTGTTTTTTTGAAGTTTCAGACATTTCAACGCCTATGGATTTAAAGAAAAACTCGATTTTATCTAGAGAATCCTTATCTAAAACCATTTCTTCTTTAAAATATTCAGCAAGCGTCTTTATTGTAATATCATCATCTGTAGGACCGAGTCCGCCTGTTAAAATAAGCAAATCCGACCGTTTAAGAGCAATTTCTAAAATTTGTTTTATTCTGTCAGGATTATCTCCGACTACTGTATGATAATAACAATTCATTCCAAGTTCTGAGAGTTTCTGTGAAATATATGAAGCATTTGTATTAATCGTATCACCCAGAAGAAGTTCCGTTCCGATGCATATAATTTCAGTTTTCAATTTTGTCTCCTTTTGTAAACAAATTCAAAAAATCAATATTTTAATAAATTACTATAATTTCAATAAAAAAGTTTATATAAATTCGCTATTTTCAATAATACTACATATAAAAATTGTTAAATAAATTAAATTATTTATTATATTTTACAAAATTCACCAAGTTATTAAAGATACAAAATAATTCTGTTATTTAACAATTTTTAATAATGCTTGTAAAAGCATATCTTCTTAAATAATATTACATCATTCAATTATGTGTTACACTCAACAACAATTTATTTAAAAGAATGAAATATAACTATATTAGCTGATCGAGGCAGATAAAAAAATTATGAATAACAATGATGTTTCTAAGATAATAAAGTCTTTTGGGCTTGTATTTGGCGATATTGGAACCAGCCCTATATATACAGTAACGGTTATTTTTCTTTTGTTGAAACCAACGCTTCTTAATATAATGGGCATAGTATCTTTAATTTTCTGGACATTAACAATTCTTGTTACTATAGAATATGCCTGGCTTGCTATGAGCCTCGGCAAAAAAGGCGAAGGCGGAACCATAGTACTCAGGGAAATACTTGCACCTCTGCTAAAATCAACAAACAAAGCAAAATTTATTACTTTACTTACTTATATCGGGATTTCCTTAATTATAGGAGATGGTGTTATTACACCTGCAATCAGTATACTTTCAGCCGTAGAAGGTTTAAAACTAATTCCCAATTTTGCTGATATAAATCAGAATATTCTTATAATGATTGCTGCTGTAATAGCAATAGGATTATTTTGTTTTCAAAGAAAAGGCACAGAAAAAGTTACAGGCGCTTTTGGTCCTATTATGGTGATTTGGTTTTTATCGCTTACAATTTCGGGATTAATTTCTGTCTATCATTATCCTGAAATTTTAAAAGCAATAAACCCGTATTATGCAATAAAATTTATGACAACACATGGGCTTATGGGCTTTTTTGTGCTCTCGGAAGTTATTCTTTGCGCTACAGGAGGCGAAGCTCTATATGCAGATATGGGACATCTCGGCAAAAAGCCTATTATACAGGCGTGGTCAATTGTATTTTTTGCTCTTGCAATATGTTATTTGGGACAGGGCGCATTTCTTGTTCACCATCAGGGAGCTAAAAACGTTTTGTTTGAAATGTTATACACCCAGAGTCAGTTTTTATATGTGCCATTCCTGACACTTAGCATTTTGGCGACAATTATTGCTTCTCAGGCAATGATTAGTGCGATGTTTTCTATTATTTATCAGGGCATTAATACAAGAATTATGCCTATGTTTAAAGTTGATTACACTTCTCAGGAGTTAAGGACGCAAATTTACATAGCTACAGTTAACTGGTTCCTGCTTTTATGTGTTCTCTTTATTATGTTTGAATTTAAAGAATCTAGCAATTTAGCTGCGGCGTACGGTCTGGCAGTTACAGGAACAATGACAATTACAGGTATTATGATGTCCTGGATTTTCTTCCTGAAGAAAAATTATATAAAACTGTCTTTTGCTATAATTGTTACTATTGTGGATTTTATGTTCCTTTCGGCAAATATGTTCAAAATCCCTCACGGAGGCTACTGGTCAGTAATTATTGCTCTTGTTCCTTTTATAGTGATTTTAATTTATACAAGAGGACAAAGAAAGTTGTACAGTAAGCTTCATCCAATTCCTCTTGATAAATTTCTAATAAAATTTGATGAAATTTATCAAGAGGAATGTAAAATTAAAGGCGCAGCTTTATTTTTTGTACGAAATGTAAGCCAAATTCCTCCTTATATATTTAATACAATCTGTTCAAACAATATAATTTATCAGGACAATATACTCGTATCTATCAATATTCTCGATGAGCCTTTCGGGATAAATTCCTTCTTTAAAGATGATATTACATTGGGTTTGAGAAATTTTGAAATTCAGGTAGGTTATATGGAAGTGCTGGATCTCGAAAAAATACTTCATAAAGCAGATATTCAGGACAAAGTTATATTTTACGGTATGGAAGAGATTATGACCGAAAATTTAATATGGAAATTCTTTGTATCACTGAAAAAACTTACTCCGTCTTTTGTACAATTTTACTCAATTCCTTCAAGAAAACTCCATGGTGTTGTCACCAGAGTAACTATTTAGATAAAATTTTTTAAATTAGCTGATTTTTGAAATAAAACTTGTAAAATCTCGTCATATTAAATAAGATTACACTATACTATATTTATTTTAATAGCTTATGAGATATACAAAAATTTATGAACAAAAATGATATATCCCGCGTAATAAAGTCGATAGGGCTTGTATTTGGAGATATTGGAACCAGTCCTATATACACAGTAACAGTTATTTTTATTCTTTTAGAAAAGACTCTTATGAATATTATGGGAATAATGTCCCTTATTTTCTGGACTATAACTGTTCTTGTAACAATAGAATATGCATGGTTAGCCATGAGCCTTGGAACAAAAGGTGAGGGTGGCGAAATTGTACTGAAAGAGACCTTAACACCTCTTTTAAAATCCGCCAGAAAAATTTCATTTATAACAATACTGACTTATATTGGTATTTCTCTGGTTATAGGCGATGGAATTATTACTCCGGCAATCAGTATTTTATCAGCTGTTGAAGGTATAAGACTTATTCCAGGAATGGAAAATTTAAATCAAATTATAGTAATTATTATTTCAAGCATAATAGCAATCGCATTATTTTCTTTTCAAAAAAAAGGTGTTGAAAGAGTAACTTCCGCCTTTGGACCTATAATGGTACTTTGGTTTTTTACATTAACCGTATCGGGAATATTATCTATATTCAGCCATCCCGAAATATTAAAAGCAATAAATCCTTATTATGCATACAAATTTCTTGTATCAAACGGACTTGTAAGCTTTATTGTCCTGTCAGAAGTTATACTTTGCTGCACAGGAGGAGAAGCTTTATTCGCAGATATGGGGCATTTAGGGAAAAAACCTATTTTACAGGCGTGGTCAGTTGTATTTTTTGCGCTTGCGTTTTGTTATTTTGGACAAGGAGCTTTTCTTGCCCATCATCCTAATGCTCAAAATGTTCTTTTTGAAATGTTTTATTCACAATTCCACTATTTATACATACCTTTTCTTATTCTCAGTGTATTAGCGACCATAATTGCATCACAGGCAATGATAAGCGCAATATTTTCTATTGTTTATCAGGGAATAAACACCAGAATACTGCCCATGTTTAAAGTTGATTACACCTCTGAAGAATTAAGAGCTCAGATTTATATAGCCAGTGTGAATTGGTTCTTATTGTTATTTGTACTGATTGTAATGTTCCATTTCCAAAAATCCAGCAACCTCGCAGCAGCATACGGACTTGCTGTAACCGGATCAATGACAATTTCCGGTATTATGATGAGTTGTATTTTTTATCTAAAAAAATACTATTTAAAATTTTCCATTGCAATTTTTGTTGTATTAACTGATATTATATTCCTTACGGCAAATATGTTCAAAATTCCTCACGGCGGCTACTGGTCAATAATCATTGCTCTTATTCCTTTTATAGTGATTTTAATTTATACAAGCGGTCAAAAAAGATTATACAGTAAGCTTCACCCGGTTCCACTTGATAAATTTCTTATAAAATTCGATGAACTTTATCAAAATGCGTCCAAAATTGAAGGAACTGCCTTATTTTTCATAAGGGATATAAGCCGTATTCCACCTTATATATTTAATACAATTTGTTCAAATCATATTATTTATAACGATAATTTGCTTGTAGCAATAAATATCCTTGATGAACCTTTTGGGATAAACTCTTTCTTCAAGGAAGATATTACACAAGGCTTAAGAAATTTTGAAATTCGGGCAGGTTATATGGAAGTTGTTGATCTTGAAAAAATACTCCATCAGGCAGGCATTCAGGACAAAGTTATATTTTACGGTATGGAAGAAATTATGTCTGATAGTTTGGTTTGGAAAATTTTTACGCTAATAAAAAAAGTTACGCCGTCTTTCGTACAATTCTATTCAATTCCTTCAAGAAAACTTCACGGCGTTGTCACCAGAGTAAATATATAGCTGTAAAATATAAAATATAGTTAATATTATTTTTCATCGTGATAATATTATTTATATAATTTTTTTAGGAGCTATATAATGTCCGATAATTCTACACTGGAAAAATATATCGCATATACTGAAACCTTAAAAGATAAACTGGATGTGTACTTCAAAGACCAGAAAGAATTTCTAAAATGTAAAGCAGGTTGTGATATATGTTGCAAAGCCTCATATTATCCTGTATCAGAACTTGAATATGAATATATCAAAATAGGATTGAAAGAAGATTTTACCAGTGAAGAACGAGAAAAAATCAATCTTGCCGCAATAAACATTATTAAAGATAGAAGAATCTTTTCAAAAACAAATCCAAATCTTCTGGAATATTCTTATGAGTGCCCGCTCTTAGTTAACGGAGCCTGTGGAATTTACCAATATAGAGCTTTATTATGCAGATCTCACGGATTAATTTACAAAGACGTAGATAAAGCAAACAAAAACAATGCGCCTCACTGTATGAGTTTAGGTTTAAATTACTTCGACATATACGATGAAGAAGCTAAACAATTTTCTACAGAAAAAGCAGAAGCACTTGGCATAAAATCAACACCAAAAGTTTACGATCTTTCATATTCAGTCTTAATGAAAGACTCTGGCGGTCTTGATTTTGGAGACGTAAGGATGCTGGTTGAATGGATAGTAATGGATGTTCCTAATTACGAAGAATTGCTTAAAGAAGAACTTCCTCCTGAACCTAATATTTACTGAAAATTCAAGACAGCTATCCCCTGATCCTGATATGAACAATACTTGGCACTCTTATCGCAGGGAAAGCCTCTCCTCGCAATGACAGATGATTTAACAGCTTATTGCGCCTTTGCTGGCGGAAGTAACTGTTTTTGAATATCGGGAGAGATATCCTTTTGTTATTTTCTTAGGCAACAGTTGAATTTCCTGTTTTCTTTTTGCAAGTTCTTCGTCAGGAACATCAACATCAAGCTTTCTGGCTAATATGTCAATTTTGATTTTGTCACCATTTTTCAGGTAAGCAATTGCACCTCCAGCAGCTGCTTCCGGAGAAATATGCCCGATACAAAGCCCTCTTGTTCCGCCGGAAAATCTTCCGTCTGTAATAAGCGCAACACTTTTGCCAAGTCCTTTTCCAACTATCGAGGAAGTCGGCGCAAGCATTTCTCTCATTCCAGGTCCGCCTTTTGGTCCTTCGTATATAATTACGACCACGTCGCCTGGTTTAACGATATCTGAATTTATTGCCTCCATTACGTCATCTTCGCTGTTAAATATCCTTGCTGTGCCTTCAAACTTAAAACATTCAGGGTCAACGCCTGAAATTTTTATAACAGCTCCTTCAGGTGCAATATTTCCATAAAGAACAGCCAGTCCGGGATTTGAAGTTATCGGATTATCAAGAGTTCTTATAACTTCTGTATCAACCCATGCATTCTCGGCGATTTCTTTAATAGTCAAGCCTGATAAAGTTTTTGTATTACTAATACCAATATCCTTCTGTATAAGGTTTTTCAATGTGCCAGCTATTCCACCTGCGTTATCAAAATCAGTCATTGTAACACTGCTTGACGGATCAAGTTTTATTATTTGCGGGATTTTATAACTTAAATCCTCAAAATCTTTCAAAGAAATATCTAAACCAGCTTCATTTGCTATTGCAAGCAGGTGAAGTATGGAATTTGTTGAACCGCCAAGCGCAAGATCAGCTATAATGGCATTTCTTACTGATTTATTTGTGATTATATCAAGCGGAAGAATTTGTTTTTCTACAAGTTCAACAATTTTCATACCACTGTCAAAAGCTATTCTTCTTTTTTTAGCGGAAACTGCCAGAGCTGAAGCACATCCAGGTAAACTCATCCCCATAACTTCTGTCAGGCAAGCCATTGTATTTGCTGTATACAAGCCCTGACAGGCACCTGCTCCGGGACAAGAATTCATTTCGTATTTTTCAAGCTGTTCTTCGCTCATTTTACCTGCTTTTACCTGACCAACAGCTTCAAAAGTTCCCCTGATAAGAGTTAAAGTTTGATTTTCGCATTTTCCATCCATCATTGGACCTGCTGTTACAACAATGCAGGGAATATTTAACCTTGAGGCAGCCATCAACATTCCGGGGGTGATTTTATCGCAATTTGAAAGCAAAACTAAACCATCTAATGAATGCGCACTTGCAACAGATTCCACGCAGTCAGCTATTAAATCCCTTGACGGCAAAGAAAATCTCATTCCTTCATGCCCCATGGCTATTCCGTCACATATAGCAGGAACTCCAAATATAAATGAATGTCCGCCGGCTGAGTGAACACCTTTTTCTATAAATCTTTCTAAATCTCTCATCCCTGAATGACCGGGTACCAAATCAGAAAAACTGCTTGCAATACCAATAAACGGTGCTTTTAACTGATTTTTTGTTAAGCCTAATGAATATAATAGCCCTCGATGTGCCGCTCTATCAAGACCTTTAGTTATTTTATCACTTTTCATAATTAGTACTCCCATCTCATACAATTGTTGTGAAAATTATATCACATTGGCGTTTTCATTTATAATTTGAAAAATTCATATATAAGTAGAAGGTAAATAAATTTTGATTTATTTACTTCAAATATACGTTAAATTTTTATCACAACAAGGCGAAAATTTTTATATAAATAGGCAAATGAGAAAATAAAATGGGAAAACTCGATTATTTTATATATTTAATGATAGCGTTTATATTTTACCTTGTGTGTAACAACGCTTACAATGTGCCTGTTACGACTATTGAGACGCCCAAAAACCAAGAAATGGCGCAATTATTTAATTACGAAAACCTGAAAGATCCTGAGCAAGTTTTATATATTAATTTAAATGGTGAAAATATCAAAATAGAAAAAAATAATTATACAATGAACGTATACCCTCAAGCCAAATACAGAATTTATGCAATGGTCATGAGTAAAACGAGATATATATGGGGATGGGACGGAGATACTGTGCCATATGATCTTGCACTTGCATGGAACGAATTAATGCTTCCTGAAAACCAGAAAGGAATAACCTATACTCAATCAAACAGGTGGTATTATTACCAGTTTGACAGCAGTTTTCCTCTTGAACAGTCTTATGTAAACACACATTCAGCAAACCATCATATAATCCCCGCTAATAAAACTGTCTTTAATGCTATTGACAGAGTAAGGATTAAAGAAAAAATTTATATAGAAGGCTATTTAGTCAATATTAAAGGTAAAGTTGACGGCAAAGACGTTTGGAGAAATACAAGTTTAACACGCAATGATACCGGTGACGGCGCCTGTGAAGTGTTTTATGTAAAAAGAGTTGTCCTTGACGGCAAAATTTATGAATAATATTAGCCACCTTTAAGTTTTAAAATAGCTGTTCTTATATGACTATCATATATTTGTATAGTTATAAGCCCCTGACTTAGAAGATTTCCAGCTTTTGTTATTATGCTTTTAAGATAAATCTTGTCTTCTTTTGAATATCTTTTAACAAATTTATCAACCTGTTCAGGATCTAGTGGTTTTTTTATTTCTCTAACACCAGTAAAAGAAGGCTTTCTTCTTTCAAAAGTATCTTTATTACAAATTGAGGCTGGATAATGTATTCTTTGTATAATCATTTTTAACCTTTAATCATAAAAAGTGGTTAAGATACCAATCATCTCTTGTTTTGTTTATATTTCTTCCTCTATAAAGAACTTTTTTAACATAAAGAATGTCTTTTTTAATTAGCTGTGTCGATATATCTTCTTTTTTATACTTACTACAGCTAATACAAATCCACATTCATTAGCATATCCATATTATAAAAAAAGAAATAGAAAATTGGCAAACTGTTAACATTAGAAAATCATTATATAATCCAGAAATTTAGGCACATAATTTCCTGTCATAAATATCGATAGCCGAAGAAATTTCAAGTTTTAATATTATTACACTTTGATTCATTATTGTTCTTTTAATTAAGTTCCAAACACTAAAATCCTTATTTGCCGAAAACACAAAAGTTGCTAAATTTTAAATTGATAAGTCTTTATTGTGCAATTGAAGCCAGAGAACCATATAGTCTGCGGCTAAATCCTGATTTACGACCAGTACATCTTTAGGAACCTCAAGATTTATCGGAGCAAAATTCCAAATAGCTTTTATTCCTGCTTTTACTGCAACATCAGTCATCTTTTGAGCTGCATCTTTTGGAACTGCTATTATGATTATTTTTACCTGCATTCTTTGCGCCAAATCAGGAAACTTTGAAACATGAAAAATTTCTTTTTCACCGACTTTTAAACCTATTTTATGTGGGTCGGTGTCAAACAAGGCTGTTATATTTAGTCCATATTTTTCAAAACCGTTATATTTTGCAATGGCAAGCCCTAAGTTTCCTGTTCCTATCAAAAAAGAATCTTTCATGTTATTTATATCAAGAAATTCTTCCAGATGTTTTTTAAGTTCGTTTGTATTAAAACCAACTTTAGGCTTGCCTGCACAATTGAGCAAAGCAATATCTTTTCTTACCTGCGTCTCGTCAATGTCGAGTTTTTTCGCTATTTCCAGACTCTTTATATATTCTTTGCCTTCTTTATAATGTTCACAAACTATACTGTAATACTTTGGAAGTCTTTTTAAAGAAGGAAGAGGGATTTTTTTATTCATTAAGTATTAAACCTGTTTCTTTGTAATGGAAAGAACATATTTGCTGAAAAGATATTCGGCATTATTAAAAGATGCAGCACTAATTCTATTATAACAAAAGACCTTTAACAGTTACTTTTCAGATGGGGCAGGGAATCCACACTGCGAACTAAATTAATTTTCCTCAATAACATCTACGGTTAATTCGCCGTAAATATCAACATGACCGGTTGTTTCTTCAATAACATATTTAATATCTTTATTTTTAGCAAGTTCGGTTTCTACTTTTTCATATGCTTTATCTATATCTTTAAATTCACCTATCAAATCTTTTGACCTGAAACCTGTTTCTTTTTTAATATAAACCTGATACATATTTTCTCCTTTTTTAATGCCTATTTATTATATTGTAGTATAAAAAATAAGGATTAAAATTATCCCCTTTGCAGAAAATACTCGGACCATAATATTGTGAAATTGAATAAAGTTATTTTCTCTCGCTAACTTTTATTAAATGCCAGCCAAATTCAGTTTTTACAGGTTCAGAGATATCGCCTATTTTTAAATTAGCTGCTGCGTTCTCAAATTCGGGAACCATTTGCCCTTTTTTAAATTCTCCAAGATCTCCGCCTTTTCTTCCTGAAGAGCATTCTGAATGTTTCTTTGCCAGTTCAGCGAATTTTGCGGCTTTATCTTCTGACGTTTTGCAGACATCTATTTCTTGCTTTAATTTAATTATTTCTTGTTCTTCTTTAACAAGAATATGTTGTGCGGTCATTTTGGTAAATGTTTTATTTGGTTCAGTATTTTGTATTTTCTTTGTTTGCTGTATTGATAACGCTGTTCTGTTAACCAATTCTGCAAGACTTATGGCGCAGGGTTGAGGCTTAGGAAGTTCTTGCTGAGTTTCAACAGCTTTTGAACTGCTATCTACGTATTCATTTTGTTTAGAACGAGTAAATGCTATTTCAGGAACTTTATTTATAAATAATTTATTTGTGACATCCATTTAATTTTTCCCTTGATTATTCCTTATAATATTAAAAACCAAATTATTAATAAAAATTGACAGTGGTTTAATAAATTAATATAGTATATTCTTAATTTATTAAAATGGTAGAGAATTTATGAATAATCTGAAAAAATTATTTGTCTTGATTTTTATTTGCATAGCTTTTTTGTTTCCGCAAAAAGCAGATGCAGGAACAGCTTCTAAAGTTGTTGATAAAACCATAAACTTTACAGGAAAAGCAGCTTATTGTGTAACCAAGTACACGTTAAAGGCCGGATGGTTTGTGATTAAAAAAACCGCAAAAGGAATGGTAGTAATTTCAAAAAGTATGTTTGCCGGAACCAAAGATGCCTTTAAACCTGCTCCAAAGGTCAAGCCTGTTGTTAATACCAACAAAAAGCCCGATTCTGTCTATACGTTGCCCTCTAATCCCAAATTATACACATTACCACCGGTACCTAAAATTGATTAACATATTTAATAAGTTATAATTTTAGGCAACTTGCTTATTGTCTGGCGTTTTGTATATTCGCCATAACCTTTATCGGCAGTTATACCTCTTGTTTCGTCAAATACAACTTTCCCTCTGACAACGGTTTTTGTAACCTTGCCTTTTAGCTTCATTCCGTGAAGAGGTGTGAATTTTGCTTTACTTTGAAGTTTATTTTGGTCTATTGTCCATTCTTTATTAAGGTCAACAATAGTAAAATCAGCATCACATCCTAATTCAAGCGCACCTTTTTTAGGATAAAGCCCATAGTGAATTGCAGGGTTTTTGCAAAGAACTTCTATAAGTCTTGAAAGTGTGAGTTTTCCTTTGTTGTAGCCTTCGCTTACTATAACAGGCACCATTGTTTCGACACCGGTAATTCCGGGGGATGCTGTCCAGATGTCCATACCCGGTGCAGTTTTTTCTGTTGCGATTTCACAAGGTGCATGGTCGGTTGTAACAAAATCAACAGAACCGTTAGCAAGTCCTTTCCAGAGAATTTCATTATCTTCCTTAGTTCTTAAAGGTGGAGCCATTTTAGCAAGCTGTTTAAATTCAGTCAGAGCATCGGCTGCGTTTAATGTAAGGTAGTGAGGACAAACTTCTGCAGTTACGTCAAGACCGCGTTTTTTAGCTTCTCCCACGAGAATTGAACCGATGCCGGTACTTATGTGTACTATATGCAGTCTTGCGCCTGTTTCTTCGGAAAAACTTATGCCAAGTTCTATGGCAACTTTTTCTGCAAGAATTCTTCTGGCTTCTGCCCAGGCAGGAGCGTCTTGTCTGCCCTCGCTTTTTAATTTGTTCACATAATAATCGCAAATTGAGAAATTTTCTGCGTGTATTCCGATAGGAAGACCTGTTTTTGAAACAACGTAGAAACATTCCAGCATTTCTGCATCAGAAACTCTCGGGTAAGACGGAATTGAAGGGGTCATATAGACTTTAAATGCAACAACGCCCTGATCAGCTTGTTCCTGAACTATATTCATATTGCCGTTTCTTACATCTTCTCCTGTTACTCCGCCCCACATTGCGTAATCAACAACAGCTTTGTCTTTTATTTGGGAAATTTTATTCTCCAGCTCAGATATTCCTCTGACGGAAGGCACACTGCAGCAAGGCATATCAATAATTGTTGTTATACCCCCACAGGCAGCACCACATGTTCCTGTATAAAAATCTTCTCGATGAGTAAATCCGGGGTCACCAATATGTGTATGGGAATCAATACAGCCCGGAAGCACCATACATCCTTCTGCATCTATTATTTCTTTCGCATCAATATTATTTTGGGTTGTAAAACCAGCTATAATTCCGTCTTTAACTAAAATATTTGAATATATAAGCCGATTTCCCTGAGGGATTCTGGCATTTTTCACAATTACATCATAAGTCATAAAAAACTCCTCGTTTAACCGTCGATCTCTTCCCATGAAATTATATAATATCTATGAAAACGAAAATTATATAAGTGATTTTTAATAATTAAATAATATAATAAAAATCCCACATGTTTAGTTTTTGAGGATTATATTAGTTCTATTTATAAAAAAACAGGGAGGGTAAGCTTGAGCTTACTCTCCCTGTTTGAATTAATCGAATATTTTAATATTTAATCAAATTAATATCCGAAGAAACGTTTCCAGAACCCTTTTTTCTGTGGACAACATGGGTTGCAAGGATCACATGTATTACATGGGGCTGCGCATCCGGTTATGCAAGGATTGCAGGTGTTACATGGAGCAGCACATCCGGTCATGCAAGGATTACATGTGTTGCATTGCTGAATAGGCACTTGCATTACTTGAACTCTTGGCAAGCAAGTATTGCATGGGTTACAGGTAGAACACTGAGCAAAAGCAGGTGCTGAAATAAAAGCTACTAAACTTAATATTGCGAGATATTTTTTCATCCGTAAATCTCCTTTTTCCATTTTACTCCACAAAATTGAAGTACATTTATTTTATAACCCAATAAAAAGTAAATTAGATTCGTAAAATTGTTAATATTTAAATTAGCTTTTTTACTAAAAACAAAGTAATTTGTAGTAATACTTTTGACTAGCATAAAAAATAAAATATCTATACAAGCGAAGAAGAGCAGTGTTTAAACTGCTCTTCTTCTTGAAATTGTAATAAATATTATATTAATAATAAGTATTACAAGGAAGTTTAATAATAGATGTTATGGAAATTAGGATATGAAACACCTTGTATAAAAGGATGACATGTATTACAAGGTTCAACAATTGAACATGCTGCGCCTGTTAAACATGTATTGCATGTATTACAAGGTTCAACAATCGGACATGCTGCACCGGTATAACAAGGCTCAACAATAGGAACTGCTACAACTTGTACTCTTGGCAAACATGTGTTGCATGTATTGCATGTTGAACACATTGCAAAAGCAGGTGCTGAAAGAAAAAGGAATAAACCTAATATTGCTAAATATTTTTTCATATTTTGGCTCCTTTATTTATCTAAATACTTTATTAGTTGTTTCACAACTTGAAACAACTAATAATGACTATGTTATAACCTGATAAAAATAAAATTTTATTCGTAAAATTGTTTATTTTTGAATTAATCTTTTGGCAAAAAACAAATCAATTAGTAGTAAGTCTTGTGGCTAGATTCTTGGTTTTTTGATATAAAAAGCAGGCAGTATGGTGTGTTAATTCATACTGTCTGCTTATAAAATTATAAGTGTATTTAGATTTTTTCAAACGCCTGTTCTATATCTGCTATCAAGTCTTCAATATCTTCGATTCCTAAAGAAATTCTCATTAAACTGTCAGTAATTCCCAAACCGCATCTTGTTTCAAAAGACATTTTTGCGTGAGAAGTTTCGCATGGAAGCGATATTAGTGATTCAACGCCTGCAAGGCTTCCTGCTTCCTGAAATAATTTAAGGTTTGAAATAAACTCTCTTGTCTTTTCTTTGTCTAAAGTCGTTTCTACAGATAAAACCCCGCCATATCCTGACATTTGCGTTTTGGCAATAGAATGTCCGGCATGGGACTTTAGGCCCGGATAGTAAACTTTTTTGACAAGAAGATGTTTTTCAAGATATTCAGCCAGCTTTTGAGCATTTTCGTTGTGCTTTTGCATTCTTAAATTAAGTGTTTTCATACTTCTTTCCAGCAGATATAAGTCTTGAGCGTTTAGTATTCCACCTGTATTTATTACATAAGGGCGTATTCTTTTCATTAATTTCTCGGAAGTAACTATTACTCCGCACATTAAGTCACTATGCCCGTTTAAATATTTGCTGGCACTATGTACAACAATATCCACACCTAATTTGAGCGGATTCTGATTTATAGGACAAGCAAAAGTGTTGTCTATTATTGTTATAATGTCATATTTTTTTGCTATAGAAACAATTTCTTCTATGTCCACTATTTTTAAAAGAGGATTTGAAGGGGTTTCAAAGTAGATAAATTTTGTATTATCTTTAATTTTGCTTTCAAATTCTCCAAGATTTTCTGCGGAGGCAAGAGTGTAGTCTACTCCAAATTTTTCAAGTTCTTCCTTTAAAAAATAATCTGTTCCTCCATATAAATCTTCAGAAAAAAGGACATGATCGCCTGTTTTTAAAAGTGCCATCATCGCAGAAGAAATTGCCGCCATTCCTGAGCTTACAATAATTGCCTCTTCTCCTCCTTCTTCCAATGCGCAGATTTTTTCGGCAACTGCTTTGTGATTAGGCATATTTAAGTATCTCGGGTAGTATAAGCTTCCTGATTCACCGTTAAAACCGTTTGAAGTAGAAGTATAAACAGGGGTGTTTGCCCCTTTGGTTAAACTATCCTGAAAAGTCCCTACATGAACGCATTTAGTGTTTTTTCCGCAATTATTTTCACTCATGATTCTCACCTGTCTTTGTTTTTTCAACTCATTACTTAAAATTTTTAAATCTAATATATTAAACAAGCTTCAATATACTATTGTCATAATTATTTTACCAGTTAGAAATTATCTATTTTTCTATAAATTTCATAGTAAAAAAGTCTATGTGTTATAATTAATGATGATTAAAGAGGGCTGTTTATGAAAAACATTAAATATACAATTTATAAAGAAGGCGAACATTATGTTGCACAATGCATGAATGTTGATGTTTCAAGCTTCGGAAATACAATAGAGGAAGCTGTCGATAACCTTACAGAAGCTGTTGAATTATACCTTGAAGACAATGAAAATGTAATTTTAGGCGAGAAATCTATAAATGCCTAAGTTGTTATCTTCAAGAGAAATTATTTCTGTTTTGCTAGCAAACGGCTTTTCCTTAAAATCAACTAAAGGAAGCCATTGCAAATATATAAATGAAAATTAAACAGTAATAGTTCCACACCCAAAACCTGAAATTCCTTATGGAACTTTTCTTTCAATAGTGAGGCAATCGGGTTTAAATAAATCAAATTTTGAAGTTTAAACATAAAAAGGGACTAAAATGCCTGCATATCTTTACTGGGGCGAAGAAGAATTTAATCTGGAAAATGCGTTAAAAGAGCTTAGGAAACAAGTTCTTGACGAAAATTGGGCTTCCATAAATCATAAAAAGCTTAATGAACCGGAAATTCAAGAATTGATTGAAACATTGCAAACTTTGCCGATGATGTTCGGAAATTTGCTTGTGGAAGTCAATGCGTCCAATCTTTTTTTACGAGGAAATAAGAAGCTTTCTTCCTCAGATGATCAGATGAAAAAGCTCTTTAGCGTTCTTGAAAACTTAAATGATAGAGTCCATCTGCTTTTTGTGTGCCCTATTCCTAGAGAAAGCGGCAAAAAAATTGACAGCACCTTAAAACTTACTAAAACACTTCAAAAAATAGGCAAAATCGAAGAGTTTCCCGCGTATAAGTTTTATGAAGATTACAAGCTTATTGACTGGATTATAAAACAAGCAGGTTATAAATCTTTGAAAATATCAAAGGATTCTGCTGCAATTCTTCTTGCAAATGCTGGGACGGATTTAAGAAAAATTGATACGGAGCTTGAAAAAATCAAGACAACAATTCATCCTAAAGTGCAAATTTCAGCAAAAGACCTTGAAGAAATGATTTCTACGAGCGAAAATATATTTAATCTGGCGGATTTGTGGATTAAGGGTGATAAAATTCTGGCAATAAAAGAGCTTCACAAACTTTTTGAGAAAAATCATGCTTTGAGAATACTTGCCACCTTGCAAACTATGACGAGAAAATGGCTAAAAATTAAAATTTTGTCGAAAAACAAAAATTCTTTTGATGTTGCGAGGGCGGTAAATTCTCCCGAATTTGTAGTTAAGAAAGATTTGGAAAAGCTTAAAAATATTTCTGAAGAAAAGTTGATTGAATTTAGAGAAAAAGCCGTTCAGGCGGAGTATAAAATTAAGACAGGCGAGCTTTCGGCAGAAAACGCCATGGAATTATTAATAGCAGGATAAATATGTTTAGCGAAAAATTAAAAACCGAACAGCCATTTGCAACAAAGTTTTTTGAAGCAGCTCTAAGCTCGAAGAACGGAAAACTTAGCCATGCATATATGTTTACAGGCAGTGATCCGATGGCTCAGTATAATTTAGTGATAAAGATTGCAAAAATTCTTAACTGCCAGAATAATGCTTCTGCTGATTGTACTTGCACAAACTGCAATTGGATTAAACAAAACAGGCATCCTGCTGTGATAACAATTTCTCCGATTGACTATTGCTATGGAAATGAAGGCGGAAAACCAAAAACAGAAATAACTATAGCCCAATCAAGATATTTGAAACAGGCACTTTCAACAGCTTCTCAATATCACAGGGTAATAATTTTTACTGATGCGGAAGAAGGAAAAGAACAGGAAAGCAAAGCAGCAGCTTTATGGCAAAATTATCAAGGCGAATTGACTCATCCTTATACAGATATGAGCGAAGATGCCAGAGAAAGCTGGATTCCAAAGTCTTTAACCACCAAGATTTTTGATTCTGCGCCGGCAAACGCTTTATTAAAAACCATAGAAGAACCTTCAGGAAAGATAACTTTCTTTTTCCTTACAAAAGACAAAGAAGATATGATTGAAACCATAGTTTCCCGCACACAGGTTATTCCTGTGCTTTCTCAAAATCGGGAAACTCCTGATTTAAACATACTTGAAAATTTCTTCAAAGTTTTTCCGCCCAAAAATCCTGCGGAAGCTATTGCTTATTCTGAAAGGCTTCTGGAAGTCGCGAAGGAAAATTCCTGTACAGAAGAAGATTTGTTGATTATGATGCAGGAATATATGCGCAGGTTACTCAGAGCAAACGCTGAAAATAAAGCTGTCAGCGAAAAAATTATCGGGAATATTCAAAAAATTCAGCAGGCGCAGGACGAAATCGCTAATTATGTAAATACACAGGCAGTTTTCGATTCGCTTATGCTTAGTTTGATAAATTAATAACCTTTCATACTTTATTAACAAATATTAAAAAAATTTTTTATCGGTTAAATCCTTATCAAAAGTGATTTTTTGCATAAAATCATAAATTTTTTCATGTATTCAAACGCAATTTTCATTATTCAGGTTTATTTAATTAATAGAAATTAAAATAAACATGGAGAATTTATGATTAGCCAAATAAAGTTTAATACTGAAAAATATGAACTTAATCAGCAAATTACAAAACAGGCAATCCCTCAAAAACGCCTAAATTTAATAAATAATTACATTGCTTTTCAAGGAAAAGATGTATTTTGTAAATCCGCAGTTAAAGAACTTGAAAAACCTGTAAATACTCTTTTAGATATAGTCAAGGGAATTAATTTATCTCCAGCGGGAATTGATGAAACTATTAAAGGTTTCTTTAAAATAATTGAAACTAAAATTCCTAAAACTCAAAAAACTATAAAAATAGACGGTAAAAAAGTTAAATTGCCTGACCTTGATAATCCCGAAAAATGCTGGAAATGGTGGACAAAGCATATAGGAGAAACTCCGTTAACTGTCAGTGAAGCAGATAGAGAAAGAGCTAAACCGTTAAAAAAATTATCATCAGGTGTTCGCCAGAAGCTTATTGCAAGCTTATCTCGAAGAGGAAAAATACTTACTGAATACGATAATCCTGAACTTATTAAATACAGATTAGACTTAAATAACAGAAGAATCCTTCTTGATACCAGAGAGGCTAAAGCAACAAAAGCAGGACAGGCTGTTATAGAGTCTGTTTCAAATAAAATTTATGGTAATTATGTTAATTCTAAAGAAGGTGTCAAAAAAGAAAAAAAATTAATCGTAATGATAGGACAAAAAGCTTCAGGAAAGACTACTCTTGTCAATCAGGTACGCAAAGATCATGGCGTTATAGTTGCAGATTCCGATGAAGTCAGAGATATCATCGGCTATCAGGAAACAGAATTGCACGGAAGACTGAAATTTGCCGTAAAACAAAATTTAGAAGATAAAGTTATAAAAGACGGAACAAATTATCTTGCTCAATTCCATGGAACAGGCACCGGCAGCACACTTAAACTTATTAAGAAATTTAAAAAAGCAGGTTATGATATCGAAATTATGAATTTAGAAGTGCCTGAAGCTCAATTAGTAGATAGAATCGCTAAAAGGAAACAATTCTCGGGTAAGAATGCCGACCCGCTTTCAGTTATTTTATGCGATGAAAAAGCTCAGAGAAAACACTTCAAAGAAATAGCCAAAGAAGGAGAAGTCCTTAAAGGAAAAGCAAAACGCTTTGACAATGATGTACCGTATGGACAAGCCCCGGTAGAAATTAGTTAAATTCTTAATTTTCTATAGTTTTTTGATACAATATGTTTAACTTATTTTTTAAAATTATAGAAAAAGGTTTTATATGTGGTACACAATAATTTCTGTTCTTGTAATATTTACTCTGGTTTTTGCCGGTTTTGTAAATTATTCTGCTGCCAAACAAAATAATAATACTTGCATCAATCAGTTTAAAATCACTAAAACCTTTTCAAAAGATGAAATAAAAAACAAATTACTAAAACTCTCTAAAACACCGAAGCCCCAAAATTTATCTATGGGAGCAATGTGTTATAAAGTTGCTATGCCTCCACTGAGGGCTGAATATATTTGTCCTGCTTGTGGGAATAAAACTTTGTATTCAGATGATTATTTTAACGTTGATATAGTAAATCATATAGCGGAGTTTCGCTCTCTTGTTAAAGGGATAACCGAATTAGATATTAAATTAGATGAATCTCAATTTTGCAAGAAATGTTCGCCTAAAGTCAGCTCGCCTGAATTGTGCTTAATAATAAATTACGACAACAAGACTAAAGTCCATAAAGTTTGTGATGTTTCAGAAGATGATATTAAAATACTTTCGGAGTTTTTAGATGGAAAAAATGTTCATTCAACATCTAATGATGCCCAAAAACCGTTAAAAGATTATTTAAATCGTTTGCAAAAGTTATTGGGCGTCCCTTTAGCAGAAATTAACAATAAAAAGGATTATTAATATGTGGTATGCGATTATTCCTGTTCTTATAATCTGTCTTCTAGTGTTTTTTAAACTTGGAAATCCTTCTGAATCCAAAACTTTTATACAAAAAAATACCTGTACTACTCGGTTAAAAACAACTAAAACTCTTTCAAAAGACGACATAAAATGCAAATTAATAGAACTTTCTAAAAAACCCAAACCTAAAGAGTTAGCTATGGGCGCAATGTGCTACGAAATGGCTGCTCCTCCTGACAGGGCTGAATATATTTGTCCTGCCTGTGGGAATAAAACTTTGTATTCAAATAATTATAAAAACGTAGCTATAGTAAATCATATAGCAGATTATCGCACTATTATTAAAAACATAAAAAATTTGGATATTAAATTGGATGAATCTCAATTTTGCAGAAAATGTTCTCCTATAGCCAGTTCGCCGGAATTGTGCTTAGTAATAAATTATGACAATAAGACTAAAATTCATAAAGTATGCGATGTTACAGAAGATGATCTCAAAATACTTTCAGAATTTTTAAGCAAAAAAAATGTTCATAAAGGTTTTAATGACTCAGAGGAACCTTTAAAAGAGCATTTAAACCGTCTACAAGAGTTACTGGGAGTGCCTTTATCCAATGGAAACTAATAATATATCCCGGTTAGCTCCTTCTTTTCTTCCTGCAACAGCTGTTTTGGAAATGACCTATAAATGCAACCATAAATGCCTTTTTTGTTCCTGTCCGTGGGAAGCAAAAAATAACAATTTCAAGAAAAAAAATGAACTAAGTCTTGATGATTGGAAAAATTGTATTAAACTTTTTGCTGAAAACGGAATTTGTAATATTGCTTTTACAGGCGGCGAGCCTCTTCTTAATAAAAATATCAGGGAAATAATTAAATTTGCTGCATCCTGCAAGTCAGACCATATAGAAACTATTGAAGGAGTTTTGGTTTCAGAGAAAAAGCCTCCTAATTTATACCTGATTTCAAACGGGTTACTTGTTGATGATGAAATTATCGATCTTTGCAGTGAATATAATGTGCATTTAAGCATGAGTTTGCCCGGATTAAGCACATTTAAGCATCATACCAGAGCAGGAAATCCTTCAAAAATTCTTGAAAATTTTTCCAAAGCAGAGAAAAAAGAAGTTTCTACAACTGTAAATATAACTGTAACTAAGAAAAATCTGTTTGAGCTATATCAAACCATATCAGAAGCTTTAATAGCCGGTGCCGATTCACTTTTAATGAATAGATTTTTGCCCGGAGGTAGAGGAATTAAATATGCTAAAGAACTCTTGCTTTCAAAAGAAGAAATTAATGAAATGCTTGATATAGCCGAAGATGTTTTGAAAACCTCAAAAAGGTACGGAAGTGTCGGAACTGAATTGCCAAAATGTATTATTGATACAAAAAAATACGAATATTTAAAAGTTTCAACAAAATGCTCTGCCGCTCTGGACTTTTTTGCGGTAAGTCCGTCAGGTATAATACGGGCTTGCAACCATTCTCCCGTTGAGCTTGTTCATTTTTCCGAATTTGAAAAGCTGAAAACTAATCCGTACTGGCAGAAATTTATACAAAAAGATTTTATTCCGCATTCCTGCAAGCATTGTTCAATGATACAGGAATGTGACGGAGGATGCAGAGAAGCTGCACATATAGTTTGCGGAGAACTGGACGCAAAAGACCCTGTTTTTGTGAGTTGATCTACAGTCTTACATAGGTCAGCGGATTATTAGGTTTTCCTTCAATCCTTACCTCAAAGTGCAAATGAGGACCGGTACTGTATCCGGTTGTTCCTTCATAACCCAAGACTTGTCCTTTTTTTACATTACTTCCATTTCTTGCAGCAATTGATGACATATGGGCATAAAGCGTTGAAAATCTTTTGCCTTTGTGAGAACCGACATTCATATTTCCATGGTCAACAATTACAACTTTTCCGTAGCCGCCATACCAACCGGAAAAAATAACTTTGCCGTCGTTGGAAGCTTTTATTGGTGTGCCGTAAGAAGTTGAGATATCAACACCGGTATGAAACCTTCTGCTTCCAAATATAGGATGTCTTCTCCATCCGAAAGGCGAAGTGATTGAACCTGCCAGGGGTCTTATAAATTTGCTGTTAGCAACCATCTTTGTTATTTTGCTGTGCCTGATTTGATTTTCAAGTCTATTTGAAAGATATTCCAACTCCTGTTGAGCTTTTTCATAAGTTGCTCTATCCGTTCGGAGTTTGTTAATGAGATATTGACTGGATTTTATTGACGAATTAAGCTGCGATTTTTTTTGATTCATTACGCTTAAATTGGATGCTATATTGTTTTTTTCGTATTCAATAGACATTCTTGATTGATCTATTTCTCTGGCTCTGATTCTTAGATTTTCAAGAATAGATTTATCTTTTTTGGCAATTATTTTCTGATAATAAAGTCTGTCAAGGAATGTCCCCATATCATTTGCTGAAAAAATCAAATGAAGAATATTAACTCGTTCGCCCTTATAAAGTTCCCGTATTCTTTTTCCGGCAGAACCCGCAACTTCTTCCTGATTTCGAGAAAGCTTGTTTAGCTTATGTTGAAGGGATTCAAGATTTGATCTTGATGTTTCCAGTTTACTTTGGCATTCTTGTATATTTTGTTTTGTATCTTCAAGATTTCTTTGTTTTTTAGACAGATTTTTAATTTCGACTTTTTCTTTTCTTTTTAATTCAAAAATTTTATTGAGTATTTTTGCTTTTTCTTTTTCATACCAAGCATTTGCAGGTAAAGAAAAGCATAAAACGCCAACTATTAATATATTTACAGCTAAAAATAAGCTTAATGTTTTTTTGAATCCACTATTCACTCTTCAATAAATTCCATTTGTTTTTGGCTTGTGCGTTCTTTTTTACATAAATAGAGGAAGCATCATTCCTGCAACTGTCCAAAGTATAAATGTTAGAGTTATTACTAATATGATAGTTTTTTTATTATTACGAAGGAATTCCATATTAATTGCCTCCTTTGGTATTGTTACTGACAATATTTTACCTCAAAAAGGAAAATTATTGCCATTCTGTTCAAATCTTCTACTGAGAAAGGATAACAGCACCCTTAGTGTCTATATTAAGCTTTTTGACAGTAACTTTAACGCCGAGTGATTCCCAAACAGTACTAATTCTTCTGTTTATGTCATCAAAATTATTGTTTTCATAAATTACGATTATGCTTGGGCCTGCTCCACTTATTACAGTTCCTATAACAGTAGGAATCTCTGCGAGGTCTTCTTTTATCTCCATGAAACCTGGGATTAACCGGCTTCTGTAAGGATGATGAAGTTTATCCCTGAGCGCATAACGCATTAATTCGGAATCTTTGGTATGCAAAGCATCTATAAACATTGCGCTTCTTTTAAGATTAAAGACAGCATCTTCCATTTTAACTGCTTCAGGAAGTATCGATCTGGAAATTTGCGTCGCAAGTTCATAATCAGGCATGCAAACAGCTATTTTCCAGTCTTCAGGCCATTCAATTTTTTTATAAATAACACTTCCGTCTTCTTCTGCTGATGAGATACAAAACCCACCTACTATTGCAGGTGTTGTATTGTCTGGATGCCCCTCAAGGTCATTTGCAATAGACAAAAGAGCCGCTTCGTCGGCAGGATTTCCGAGAAGTTTGTTCGCAGCCAGTATTCCTCCGACAATAATAGAAGCACTGCTTCCAAGTCCTTTTGCAATAGGAATATCTGTCTGAATGTTTATCCTTAAATCAGGCGGAGTCTGACCAACATAATTATACAAAAGCTCTACGGCCTTATAAACAATGTTGGTTTTATCGGTAGGAATTGTAAGAAGTGCAGTTTCATTGTCTTGTTCGCCAGGAATAATATTGATTTCCAGTCCTTTAGCAGGATAAACAAGTTCTTCAAGAGTGATTTTATTATAAAGGGTAAGAGCCATACCGAAACAGTCAAAACCGGGACCGAGATTGGCAGTTGTGGCAGGCACTTTAACGCTTATTTTCAAAATTATTTTTCCTTATTCAAGCTTAGCATGCTTTTCTCCGGTGCAACGATTGAAAGTACGTAAGGGGAGTTAAAATATTTATTTGACGTACTCTTTACATCTTCGGAGGTTACTGAATTTATCAGGTCAGGAAAATCATAAGTAAACTTGAAACCTTTGTCAATTATTTCGAACCAACCTAAATAATGAGCTTTATCCGCATTAGTTTCTTGACCAAGAAGGAATCCGCCTATAAGTTTCTGCTTGGCATCATTTAGTTCTTCCTGGCTTACAGTTTCGGTTTTTAATCTTGTCATTTCTTCTAAAAACTTACTTTTTACAAGTTCAATATTCTTTGGCTCTGTACCTATATACATTGCCAAGAAAGAACTATCCATTTTTGCAGGAGAAGAACTGCCAACGCTGTAGCATAAGCCTTGTTTTTCCCTGAAAGTTTTGAAAAGTCTTGAACTCATGCCACCGCTAAGTATTGAATTAATGACTTGAAGTGACGCATAATCTTTCGTATTGTGAATACTTTCAACTGGCCAACCCATTAACATCCAAGCAGCTGCTGTTTCATCTTTCTGAGTAACTATTTTATTAGCAGAAAGTTTCGTAACAGCTGGAGAAAGTTTGAGTGTCAGCTTTTCTCCTGTTGAGCATGGAAATGACTCAGTAAATTTTTGGATTATTTCATTTTTATTTATATTTCCTGAAACGGCTACAACCATATTTTTCGGAATAAATATTTTTTTATGGAAATCTATTAATTGTTCCCTTGTTAAAGAAGGAACGCTTTTTTCAAGCACTGTGCCTATATTTCCATAAGGATGATTGGGATAGATAGCACGAGAAAATCCTTCAGAAACTTTTGACATGAGTTGATCTCTTGATTTTACAATGTCCTGAACTATATTTTGTTTCTCTTTCTCTACATATTCAGGGTAAAATGCAGGATTGTTAATCACATCAGTAAGTATTTCGAATGCTTTATCAAAATCCTGTTTTGTTGATTTAAGCCGAATTTCAAAACAATCTGAATCAAGAACAGGAGAAATAACTATTCCTAGGTCTTCTACAGCTGTTGTAATTTCATAAGCAGTTCTGATCTTTGTTCCTTGTAATAATGTCTTTGTCAAAAGATTTGTTATTCCAGGAGGAGCATCCAAAAGTTTTCCGCCTTTTACAAAAACACTTAGCGAAATGATATCATTTGAAGTATTCGGATTTGTTATCAAAGTCATTCCGTTATTCAAAATTGATTTTTCTGCTATTTTGCTGGTTTCTTTAAGCTGTGAAACAGAATTAACATTTACAAATCCTATTGGAGCTGCAAAACCGGTTTTAATCTCCTTTTTCTCGTTTTTTGGCAGAAGCACTGAAAGCGACATTCCGTTAGATTTAACATATTTTTGTACGGCTTTTTGAATATCATCCGCTGTTACAGCGTTTATATATTTTAAATGATTAGTATAAGCATCAATATTGCCTTCTATTGACATATAATAGCCAAGAGATCCTGCAACGTCTTCTATTGATTCATTGCCATAAACAAAAGCTCTTTCTGACTGAGTTTTTGCTCTGTTTAATTCTTCACAGGAAACTTTTGTTTCTCTAAGTTTTTTTAATTCTTTTTCAATAGAGGCTTTTACTATTTGATATTTAGAAGGCTCAAAATCTGCTGATACATAGAAAATACTATCATCTCTCAGCGAATAATGCCCAGCGTCTATAAAAGAAACAATATTTTGTTTTTCTTTTAAATCCTGATAAAGCCTTGAACTCTTTCCGCCCCCGAGTATAGATGCAGCAAGATCAAGAGCATAGCTTTCTTTTATATCCGTCATTGGAACGCCTTTAAATCCCATAAAGATATAGCCAAAATTAACTTTTTCTCTTGCTATTTTTGTTTGCGGTTTTAAAGAGGTGGCTTCTCTTGTGAATTTAGGGAGAATAACTTTATGTGAAACTTCTGTTTTATAGTTTTCTTCAAGAACACAAAGAATTTTTTGGGTATCGACATCTCCAACAACAACCGTGGTCATATTTGAAGGCACATAATACTTGTGATAATACGCAAGTATTTCTTTTCTCGGAATAGTTTCGATAATTTTTTGAGTTCCGAGTGTTTCATATCTATAAGGATGCGTCTTAAAAATCAGACCTATTAAATTGTCAAAAAGCTGACTGTCAGGGCTGTCTTCAGACCTTCTAATTTCTTCTATAACGACTTTTCTTTCTTTTTTAAGTTCAGCTTCAGGAATAGCTGCATTAATAAGCATATCCGCATTAAGTTTTATAGCTGTTTCAGCATCTTTTGACGGGATGGTTATATGAAAATGGGTGAAGTCCTTGCTTGTGGCTGCATTGGATCTTCCTCCTTTTGATTCAATAATTTTATCAATTTCGCCTGTTTTATAATTCTTTGTTCCTTTGAACAAAAGATGTTCCAAAAAATGAGAAACGCCGTTATTTTTAGGGTTTTCGTTAAGGGAGCCTGTATTTACCCATGTATCAACGGTTACAATAGGGTTTGTGTGATTTTCTTTAATTACAACAGTGTGCCCGGTCTTAAGGTGATAAATTTGTGGTGGGCTGTCCTGCGCATAGCAAATAGTACTTATGCAAAAAACCAAGCACACAAGTAAACCGATAAAATTTTTGTACATTTATATAATCCTCAATCTTCTTAATATATTTTTATTTTTTAGCACACCAAAAATATACACTAAAAAGCTACTGTTCGGAAAGTCTTTGCATGGGGAAATTTATTGAATAATTTTTTCAAGAATTTAAATTCCAAGCTTTTTTATCGTTAAATTAATTCGCCTTGTAATACGGTAATACATGTAGTAAAATTGATAATAGTATTAATAATGCTAAAGGTAATACAATAATGTCAAAACTAACAAAAAAATGCCAAACAACTATACCGCCAAAAGTTAGGGATTTTTTGGGGATTAAAGCGGGTGATAATGTCGATTTTGAAATAAAAGACAATGTTGTAATTTTAAAGAAGCTGAATAGTATTGACTATGAGTACTTGAAGTCAGTTGAATCAACACTGGAAGAATGGAATAGCCCAGAAGATGACGAGGCTTATAGTGATCTATAATAAGTTTGATATTATCACAGTTCCTTTTCCCTTTACTGATAGAGATAAGAAAAAATTAAGACCCGCATTAGTTATTTCTAATACAGAATATCAAGAAATTAATAAACATATAGTTTTACTGATGGTTACAAGCGCGAAACACAGCACATGGAAATATGACATACCTATTACTTATTTAGAAAATGCGGGATTAAAAGCTGCTTCTGTAATTCGATTTAAAATGTTTTCAGTTGATGAGAGAGTTATAGTTAAAAAAATAGGTTCTTTAAGTCTTATAGATTCAGAGCAAGTTGGAGAAGCTATAAAAAACATATTTTTAATCTAAAATTCCCATTCTTTCGTAAATGTTGTTAATATTTCTCAAATAATATTCAGGGGCAAAACAGGATTCGATTTTGTCTGTCGAAAGTTTTTCGGTAACACGAACATCATTGAGTAAATTCGCTTTGAAATCACCTTGCGGATTATTCCATGCCTGATGAGCATTTTCCTGAACTAATCTGTAAGCGTCTTCTCTTGGCATTCCTTTGTCGCAAAGAGCGAGTAGCACGCGTTGTGAATAAATTACTCCGCCGTAAAGAGCTGTATTTTTTTTCATGTTTTCAGGATAAACCTGCAAATTATCAACAATATTTTTGAACCTGTTAAGCATATAATCCATTAAAATAGTTGAATCAGGGAAAATTATTCTCTCAACAGAACTGTGGCTTATATCTCGTTCGTGCCAGAGTGGAATATTTTCTAACGCGGCAATGGAATTTGACCTGATAATTCTTGCTAAGCCAGTTAAATTTTCAGAACCTATAGGATTTTTTTTATGAGGCATGGCAGAAGAACCTTTTTGACCTTTAGAAAACCCTTCTTCGACTTCAAGCACTTCCGTCCTTTGAAGATGCCTGATTTCAACACAAAATTGTTCAATAGTCGTGGCGATAAGAGCAAGTGTCTGCATATAATTAGCATGCAAATCTCTTTGAATTACCTGAGTGGAAACTTTGGCGGGGTTAAGTCCGAGTGCCTGGCAGGTAATTTCTTCGATTTTTGGGTCAATGTTGCTGTAATTCCCGATAGGTCCGCTAATCATTCCTGTATTGATTTCTTCAGCTGTTTGTTTGAATCTTTCAAGATTTCTCATCATAATATCAAGCCATAGACACATTTTATGCCCAAAAGTCGTGGGCTCCGCATGAATTCCATGAGAACGTCCGATACAAATTGTTTCTTTATGCTCTTTTGCTCTGGCTTTTATGGATTCAATAACTGCTTTTAGGTCTTCCTCAATGATTTTGTTAGAATGTTGCAGCTGAAGAGCCAACGCTGTATCCAGAACATCGGAACTTGTCATCCCCATGTGAATATATCTTGAAGATTCGCCGACTTTTTCATTCATGTTAGTCAAAAAAGCTATTACATCGTGCTTTGCTTCCTGTTCTATTTCGTCGATTCTTTTTATATCAAAGCCCGATCTGGTTTCAATTTCTTTTAAGGCTTCATCAGGAATATTTCCAAGCTTGTTTTGCGCCCTGCAAACAGCAAGTTCAACTTCAAGCCAACACTTATATTTATTTTCAGGCTTCCAGACATTAGCCATTTCAGGGCGAGAATATCTTTCGATCATTCCTAAATCTCCTTAATTCATATTTTATTGTAATTATAAAATAAACAAGAGGGGTTTTATAGGAAAGAAAAATACCTTTGAATAAATTTTTCAAAAACAAAAATCCCTTCCTAGCAAGGGATTTCAGGTGTTTTGAAAAATAATTTTAAATATCCATAAAATATAGTGTTGACAACACACTTTATTTAGTTTTAAATAATAAGTGTTGAGGGAACAATTAATAAAACCTCGATACATAAAAAAATTATAAAGTTCCGTTTCATATAATCCCCTATAAACTAAAACTCAAAGCGGAAGAAGAGAACATAAGAAAGCAGAGATGAATTTACCACCTATCGGGTGGTTTTTTTTTGCGTGCGAATCGGGAATAAGGACTCCACTTTTTCTGACCAAATGTTAGAAAAAGAAAGAGGAGTTCGAAGCGGCTATGCAGAGATGTAACTCATTCTCATTTTATTTAAAATTTTAAAAACTTTGTGATAAACTGTTTCAAGATGTTTATAGTTTTTAGGAGTTGGACAATTGGCTAAAGAGTACAATATCGGCATTGATATAGGCGGAACCAATATAAAAATTGCCATTGTAGATACAAAAGGCAAAATCGCTTTTTCTGAAAGCGCTTCTACAAGAGCAGAAATGGGCTATGAATTTACTATCAAGAATATTATAAATTTAATAAAAGACAGTCTAACAAAATCAAAAGTTTCTATAGACAAGGTCGGCGGAATCGGTGTTGGGTGCCCTGGTCAGATTGATTCAGAAAAAGGAATCGTAAGAGCTTTACCTAATATTCCAGGGTGGGTGAATGTTCCTTTAGCTAAAATTTTAATGGATGAATTTGGTTTGCCGACTAAAATAGACAACGATGTTAGAGTTGCAACTCTTGGCGAATACAAATTTGGTGCAGGAAAAGGATATCAGAATATTGTTTGTATTACAGTTGGTACGGGTATAGGTTCAGGAATAATTATTAACGGTCAGCTTGTAAGGGGAACAAACATGGCAGCAGGCGAACTTGGACATGTCATAGTGCAGGAACACAACGGAGAAATTTGCGGCTGTGGAAACACAGGTTGCGTTGAAGCTGTAGCTTCAGGTCCAGCTATAGTTAAACAAGCTGAATTGTACTTAATGACAGGAAAATCCACAAAATTCAAAGAACTTGCAGCAGGCTCTCCTATCACACCGGAACTCGTTTCAGAAGCTGCTATTTTAGGTGATGGTGTGGCATTAAGAATATTTGAAAAAACAGGATACTGGATTGGCATTGCTCTAAGCAGTGTGGTAAATCTTTTAAACCCCGAAGTTATTATTATCGGCGGTGGAGTTGCTCAAGCAGGTGATATACTTTTAGATCCAATAAGAGAAACCATAAACAAAAGAGCTTTGAAAATCTCGGCTGACAGTGTAAAAGTGATCCCTGCACAGCTAGGAAACAGCGCAGGTGTTGTTGGTGCAAGTTTACTTACACAGTCATAATTATTAAAGCAAATATTTATAATAAAGAGCCGACGAATTATTAAAAACTCATCGGCTCTTTTATGTTTTGATTTTATTGTTTATTTTGCTAATTTTATGGCATTTTTGACCGTCTCTCCAAAACGCTTGCTTATAAGTTCATCTGCGAGAGCACGAACCTCATTGCTTGGGACTAATCCTTTTTCTTCTTTTTTGATAAAGGTAGGAACAAAAGGAATCTTAGGTTTTTCTCCATTTACCAGCCGATCATAAACATTAACAGCATTTCTTACAAGGCTGGATTTTTTAACACCTTCAATCGGAGCCATTGCTATAAAATTCTGCGTTTTATCTCCTACAGTCATTGAACAGCGCATAAATTCATTATATTTTTCTCCAGGTTTTTCAATAGATTTTAATGCAATTTCAACTGCGTTATCCTGTCCATTTTTTGAAAATATTTTAGCTAATCTGGTTTTTAATTTATCAATTATTTCTTCAGAAAAGTTTGCACGTAAAGGAGTTGGCTTATGTCCTCTGCCGTCTAAAGGAATTGAACCCACATTTCCGTGATAAAAATCGCCTTTAAGTTCTCTTTTTACTTGCGCATCATCAATTACAACCTGACTGCCAAATGAAGGATTTTGTTTTTGATTATTAAAATTAGCTTTAGCATTTCCGTAGCTTGAAATTTTCATAGACATTATATATTCCTTCCACATGATCTTAAAATTACTTTCAGTTATTTAAATAACCTGAAGGTAAAAAATTGCCAAATAAATTATCCCTAAAAAGAATTTAAATCTCAAATTCAAATTATTATTAGGAAAAAACAACTTAACATTTCTAAATATTTGTTTTCTGTATAATTAGTTAAAATCTATTGGACAGAAATATTAAATATGCAAACACAAAAAACTTTTAATCTCGTATATTTTCCCCAAATAAACTCCACAAACACTCATGCATTAAGAAATATCTCCGATTTTTCTGACAGGGATGTTTTGATGGCAGAAATTCAGACGGAAGGACGTGGAAGATTCGACAGGAAATGGATTTCTGATAAGCCGGAAAATATTTATATTTCTTTTGTTTTAAAGCCTTCCATTAAAATAGGAGAAGATTCTTCTTTAAATAATATTCCTCAATATCTTTCAATAAAATTATGCGAAGTTCTTGAAACTTACGGCTTAAAACCTGTAATAAAATGGCCAAATGATGTGCTTATTAACGGTAAAAAAATCGCGGGAATTCTGGCACAAACTTCCATACGGGGAAATTCTTTTCAAGGACTTGTGCTGGGAATTGGTGTGAATTTGAATTTTGAAAAAACTGACATGGAAAAAATCGACCGCCCTGCTACTTCTTTAAATTTGATTTTAGGGAAAAAAATAGACAGAGATGAATTTTTGAAAAGCTTGTTGGAAAAGTTTTTTGAAAATTATGATGAATTTTTAAATGCAGGCTTTGATTTTATAAAAAATGACTACGTAAAAAGAGCTTATTTTTTAGGAAATACAGTTACCGTTAATACTTATAAATCCGAAATCAAAGGCATTGCCAAAAAAATCGCAAACGACGGTTCTCTTATAATCATTCCCGAGAACTCTTCAGATGAAACCATAATAAATGTGGGCGAAATACTGGAATTTTAAAAGCAGGTTTGTTATTTCAGACCTGCTTTTATCTATAATTAAAGAATTTATTATTTTACTGCATGCCATACATCGGCATATTCTCTTTCTTCACCGTTAATTTTGAAAGTAGCACCGTCTTGTTTCATCAACAAGTTCTCTTTGCCATCAAAGTTAAAGGTTTCAACTGTTTCGTTTTCTTTTGAAAGATCGATTTCTGTTATACCAATATCTTCAAGGGATTTTGCTTCGGAATTATAACCCTCTGTTTTGATAGCCATTTGATATTTGTCTTTAAGAACTTTAAGGTCAGCTGCATCGAGTTTCATATCGTCTTTACCGTTGATTAAGCCTTCTTTTAATGCTAAAGCTTTTAATGCGTCAAAACCATTTTTGAATCCGTCAGCTTTTCCGTCGCTGTCAAGATCTGTATTGTTTCCGAACAAGTCTTTGCCGTCTTTTCCACCGTGGATGGTAAGTGTTCCGTCAGCTACGTCATTGATTGTGTCAAGTTTTCCGTCGCCATTTATATCGTATTGAATTAATTTGTCGGATGTTTTTACGCCATCACCATTAAGGTCGAAAGTAAGCGGAGACATAAAAGTATTAGCTTCAACTTCATAAGTTTTGCCATCAAATTTAAAAGTTTTACCTTTAGCCGTATTTTCTGCGCTTTTTCCTTTGTCATCTCCGTTTGCTGCTTTGCCAAGGGCAACTCCGCCCATTAATTTACTTAATTCACTAGTATCCTCTATACCAATAAGTTCACCATCATCTGAAATAATCACAGTTTTTTTATTATCCTGACTATAATTATCCAATGCCTTTTTAGCTTCAGGGCTAAGACTTACCTTGTCAAATTCTTTCATCACATCAGGATGATATTTTCTAAACGTATTAAAAAAATTGCCTTCATTATAAGCATATTTATCATTTCCAAATAAAAATACTTTTTCAGGTTCCTTAGGAGTAATTTCAACAGTTTCTTCATCAATTGTTACAGGCGTTTTTCCTGTAGTGCTTGTTGAAGCAGCAGTCGAAGAATTTACTAATTTATTTATAATTGTATTAAATATATTATTTTGCCCACTATTTGTATTAACAATAGATGTAATATTATTTGTATTTGTAACTGGAGACTGTTGTTGGCTATTGCCAAATAATTCTAGCAATAAAGGTAATAATAAATTTAATATTGAATTTTGTGAAAAATTTATATTATTACTTTGTTGATAACCATTGGAATATCCGTTTGAATATTGACTAAATAATGATGATTGCTGTTGATATGGATTCATTACAGACTCTCCATATTCATAATTTTGATTTAAATACATATTGTTAAAACTTTGATTGTAAATACCCAACATAATAAAACTCCTCTTTTTTGTTTTTAATTATTTAAATTAAGCTTTAATTTCGTGTAATACGTCAGCATATTCTCTATCTTTGCCGTTGATTTTGAAAGTTGCACCTGCTTGAGTAAGTACATCGTTGTTTCTGCCGTCAAAGTTGGCTTTTTCTTGTACTTCTTCAGTAGTTCCAAGATTAATTTCGGTAATTCCAACTTCTGCTAAAGATTTTTCTTTGGAATTATATCCTTCTGTTTTCATACCGAATTGATATTTATCTTCAAGAACTTTAAGGTCTGCCGCATCAAGTTTCATATCATCTTTACCGTTGATTAAGCCTTCTTTTGAAGCTAATGCTTTTAATGCTTCGAAACCGTTTTTGAATCCGTCAGCTTTTCCATCGCCGTCGAGATCGGTATTGTTTCCAAATAAATCTTTGCCGTCTTTTCCACCGCGGATAGAAAGTGTTCCGTCAGCTACGTCATTGATTGTGTCAAGTTTTCCGTCGCCGTTTATATCGTATTGAATTAATTTGTCCGATGTTTTTACGCCATCGCCGTTAAGGTCAAATGTAAGCGGGGTTTCTTTTCTTACAACTGTTGAGACGATATCATATTTTACGCCTTTGTATTCTATTTGTCCGCCTTGACCTTCTTCGTTATTAATATTTTCTCGTCTGAAATCATAGGTTTGAGTTACGCCTAAATCACTTAATATTTTGAAGCTACTATCATTTAAACTTGAATCAGCACCGGCTGAAACAATATTTGTTTGAGTTTGATTTACTTGATTATTTGCTATTATTCCAAGTATTTTGCCTGATTCGCTAATAATATAAGCTTGTCCTTTATCAAAGGTTAAATTTTTATCAGAAGCTGAAAGTTTTGATAATACAGTCTGTAATTCGGAATCATTATCTTTATTGTAGTTATGAGCTCTATAATCCCAATGGTTTCCATTGCCGCTTGCTTGTTCTGAAAAATCCTGAATGGTTCTGCCCAAATTGACTTCAACGCCATCAGAGCTTTCGCCTTCTTGATCTAAATGATAATTATAATCTCCAAAATAACTATTTTTATATGAAGTAACGATAAAAGCTTTTTCAGGTACTACAGGAGCAGGTGGCTCTGGTTTTGGTTGAGGTTTTCTACCGGATAAAAGCGCCTTCAGCAGCATCATAATTATTTTTTGTAAAAAAGAATTTGAATTATTTTCTTGTGGTGGTTGAACGATAGGTGGTTGAGGTACAACAGGTGGGCGTTGTATAGATTGTTGATTGCCAATTGCGCCAAGCATAACAGGCAAAATTGAATTTATCATTGAAAGCATCATGAAATTAGCATCAAAAGCAGGTTGTTGTTGATATGGATTCGATACATTTTGAGCATAACCATAATTTTGATTTATATACATATTGTTAGAATTTGTATTAAAGCCAAGCATAACTACACTCCTTAATAATATATTGTGTATATTGTGTATCTTATATATATAAAAACAATATACTACAATTAATTGCTTTTTAATTATTACTTTATTAAGTTTTGTTAAATGCTATTACATTAATTATATTTCCAAAAATTAATGTATACTGTACACTTAATAAAATATACTATTCCCCTAATATGACTTATAATGTTTAAAAAGCCAAAAGGAGAAAGTTGAGAATGAGTACAATCGAGTATTTAACAAATTCCGAGGAATTCAAAAGCGTAACATCTGCGGTAAGAACGACTTTACAGTCAGCATTCTTCGGAAATAACGTTGAAAAAATCACAACACTTGGAGAAGCTTATAAATTAGCCAAAAACAGCCCCGGGACAGTAGAATTAACAGGAATGCCTGTTTATGAGCCTGAAAAACAGGGGATTCCTAAAGATGCAAACGTACTTCTTTTCAACGACGGAACTGTTGTAGGTAGATGTTCTGCAGCAAGAGTAATTGTTGGTGAACCGGGATGCAACCTTGGCGAACTACTTCCTATCATTAGAGAAGCTGTTTACGGAACCAGATTTAAATTGATGTATCACACTGAATCATACGTAGGACTTGATAAAGACTTTATGATTAAAGCGCATCTTTTAATTCCTGAAGGCTTTGAAAATGTAATGTACAGCTGGTTATTAAACTTCCAGTACATCAACGAGCTCTATAGTGAAATGTATAAAGACTCACGCAAAATCCCTGAAGGCGATATTTATTTATTCTCTGATCCTGACTGGACTCATCCTGATTATCCTTATGGATTAACGTTCTTTGATCCAAAACATAATTGCGCTGCAATTCTAGGGATGAGATATTTTGGCGAACACAAAAAAGGCACTTTAACCCTCGGTTGGTGCGCTGCTGCGAGGAATGGCTATGCTTCATGTCACGGCGGTTTGAAAAGATATAACCTCGCAAACGATAAAAAATATTCTGTGGCAGTATTCGGGCTTTCCGGCTCCGGAAAATCCACAATTACACACGCAAAACACGATAACAAATATGATGTAACAGTGCTTCATGATGATGCTTTTATCATCAACGTGCACGACAAATACTCCATAGCTCTTGAACCGGCATATTTTGACAAAACTCAGGACTACCCAATGGGCTGTGATGACAATAAATTTCTTATTACAGTTCAAAATAACGGCGTAGTTGCTAACGAAAGCGGAAAACTTTTCGTTGTAAGCGAAGATGTAAGAAATGGAAACGGACGCGCGGTCAAGTCAAAATTATGGTCACCAAATAGAGTTGACAGAGTTGATGAGCCGATCAATTCAATTTTCTGGCTTATGCAGGATCCTACAATTCCTCCTATCTTAAAACTCAAAGGAGCTTCTTTAGGTGCGGCAATGGGTGCAACCCTTGCAACCAAAAGAACTTCCGCGGAAAGATTAGCTGAAGGTGTTGATCCTAATGCTTTAGTTGTTGAACCATACGCCAATCCTTTCAGGACTTATCCGTTGGAAATGGACTACACAAGATTTAAACAGCTTATCGAAGATGGCATTGATTGCTATATCTTAAATACAGGCGCGTTTATGGGTAAAAAAGTTCAGCCTAAACATACTCTTGGAATTATCGAAGCTATTGTTGAAGGCAAAGCTAATTTCAAAAAATGGGCGAACTTCTCTGATATAGAAATCATGGAACTTGAAGACTTCGATGTAAATCTTAATAACGAAGAATACAGACAGCAGTTCGTTGCAAGAATGAATGACAGAGTTCAATTTATCAGTTCAAGAGATACAGAAAAAGCAGGCTTGGATAAGCTTCCTGCTGATGCTCTTCAGGCTCTTGAAAAAGTTGTTCAGGAAGTCAGCGCAACAGTCGCAGTTTAAAAATTCATATAATTTAAAGAGGAGGCAATGCCTCCTCTTTTTTAATATAAGCTATCGAGATATTCATCCATTTTATTAATCAATAAAGCTCTATCATCTTTGTACTGGTCGATAAGCTTTATGATTGCGCTGCCTATGATAGCCGCATCTGCATTAAGTTCTTTTAATTCCTGAATATGTTCCGCCTTAGAAATTCCAAAGCCAACTGCAACAGGTGTTTTTGTAAAGCTTTTTATTTCACATAAAATATTTCCGAGCTGCTGGGAAAAACTTTCTCTTACTCCTGTTACCCCTGTTGAAGAAACCAGATAAATAAACCCTGAAGATGCTTTAGAGATTTTTTCTATTCTTTCCATATTGGAAGTCGGCGAAACAAGCATAATAAAGTCTATGTTGTTTTCTTTGCACAATTTAGAAACTTCTTCTGATTCTTCCAGAGGCAAATCAGGAATTATAATCCCTGAAACATTTAAAGATGCTGCTTTTTTAACAAAATTTTCTTGTCCGAAACTAAGTATAGGATTGTAGTAAGTAAATAAAATTATCGGTGTTGAAAAATTATCTGCTTTGAGGTCGTTGAGCATTTCAAAAATTTTATTAATGTTAGTGCCGTTTTCCAGCGAAATTTTGGAAGCTTTTTGAATTACAGGTCCATCAGCCAATGGATCGGAAAAAGGTATGCCAAGCTCAATAGCGGCAACTTTTTTTTCTTCAAACAATTTTAAAAGATTTTTTGTTGTTTTAAAATCAGGATAACCCGAAACAATAAACGGTATTAAAGCAGGTTTGAGGCTACTTTTATTTATTGAATCTTGAATTCTAGAAATCAATTCCTCTTGTACCATATAAATAAACTTCTTCCGGTTCGTCTAAGTGCTCATGCAGTTCAGAAATGGTTTTATTAAATACAGGATGTAGCAAATCCTCGTCCAATTCGAGCAATGGCACAAGCGCATACGCTCTCAGATGCATTCTTGGATGTGGAATTTCCATAGTTTCGGTGTTTATAACTTGATTATCATAGAATAAAACATCTAAATCAAGAGTTCTTGGTCCATTTTTAGGTAATTCAGGGTGACGAACTCTTCCGAGCTGGTTTTCTATTCTAAAACATTGATTTAAAAGTTCTTCCGCCGAAAGTGTTGTTTCTGTTTTAAGAACCGCATTTATAAACCATTCCTGCTCTTTATAGCCGACAGGTTCCGTTTCATAAAGGCTTGAACTTTCAAGCACCTGGATTCCGTCAGTATCATTCAGCAAACAATGGGCTTGCTGGACATAACCGACCCTATCTCCGATATTTGAGCCTACACCTATATAAGCTAAAGCCATGTCTTTCCTCTGCAATAATTCTATTTTTCTTATTTTATATTTTTTTCCCAATATTTACAATGAAATTTTTATATTCAATAAATTTCAAATGTTAACAATTGTTAAAAAATTTTATTTTTTTGAATTTTGTAAAAAAAAAATATTTTTATATTTATAACAAATATAAATTATATATTAAATATGGGGTCTTATTAATATCGGAGGAGTTTTTATGTCAATTGGGGCTTATTCTATGCCACCATCTATGATGATGGGGTCCAACCAAAATTTTAATCAGTACAATCAAGGTTTTAGTCAATTTAGTGGTCCACAAATCACAAATAATTATTATTTCATGAAACAGCCAGTGCAACAGCAACCACAAATTACAAATAACTATTTTTTCATGCAACAGCAACAACCAATGATGCAACAGCCGATGATGATGCAACAACCAATACAGCAACAAATGATGGTTCAGCAGCCGATGATGATGCAACAACCAATACAGCAACAAATGATGGTTCAGCAGCCGATGATGATGCAACAACCTATGGTTATGCCACAGCCGATACAACAGCAACCTCCTGCACAAAATAACAATGATCAAGGCTTCTTGATGGCTCTTGTTATGTTGTTATTGACTACTTTGCTAGGAAAGAACAGACCTGTTGCTGAATCTCAAGAAACTGTAATTGAAGAAACACTTATCGCAGATTAATTAAACAATTATAAAAATTTCGACATAAAATTTTCAAAACTCATACTGAAAAAGTATGAGTTTTTTATTTTTAACTAAATTTTCAAAATTATCTTCCGATTTAATTTATATATAGTGAAAAATATGACTTTTAAGTTTTTGTAATTAAAATGATTTTTAGCTTTAGTAGGAGCGTTTTTCAAGAAAATAAACTCATTTTGGCAGTCTAGAGGAATTAGAGAGGAAAAATGTTTAATAACGTAGTTAACCTTCTAAATAGGGCGCTTCAGCCACAGGCTACGCGCCAAATACAAACTGTAGCAAAGCCTGTTTTGCAAGAAAATCCTTTTGCAACACCTTTTATAACAGTTCAAAATAAGCGGCAGGCTTTTTATGGCAAAAATACTCCCGTTTTAGGAGGATATTTTGCGGGCTATTATAACGGAAAACAGAATATTGTAGGAAGAAAGCTTTTTGTAAATGTCTAAAATATATATTTCAGCGGACTTAGAAGGGGTTAATGGTGTGGTTTATCCTCATCAGACCGAGCCAATGAACGAAGGATACAAATACGCTCAAAAACAGCAGCATAAAGAGCTTAATTGTATTATAGAAGCTCTTATTAGTGCAGGCGCAGATCATATAACTTTAAATGACGCACATGGAAGTATGGATAACCTCACTCTTTCAGGGTTGAATTCAAAAGTTGAGCTTATAACAGGAAAGCCAAAACCTGTTTCTATGCTTACAGGACTGGATGAAAGCTATGACTGTGTGTTTTTTATGGGATACCACGCAAGAGCGGGTTCAAAAGAAGGTGTTTTAGCGCATACTTTTTCGACTATTTATAAAAATGTTAAACTAAACGATGTTTCTGTCGGAGAAATTGAGCTTAATGCAGTTTACGCAGGGATTAAAAAAGTTCCTGTAGCCTTAATTACAGGTGATTATGCTGCTTGCGAGCAGGCAAAAGAATCTCTTAAAACAGTAAATACTGTATGTGTCAAAAAAGCAATTTCTACGACTGCGGCAATTTGCCGACCTGAAGATGATTTATTTAAAGATTTAAAAGAAAAAACTTTAGAAGTAATAAATAATTTGGGAAGCTTAGAATTATATTGTCAAAATCCTTCATACAAACTTGAACTAGATTTTATTGACAGAAAAATGGCTGATGTTGCTGAACTTCTATTCTGTATAGAAAGAATTTCCGATACGGTCATTGTTTATAGCTCTGACAATTACGAAGAAGTTTATAAGCTTTTGCAATTTTTAACCGCTACTTTATCAAGATAAATTATTTTTCAAAAATCAGGGCAATTTTTTTCCTTCACATGTATTATAAATTTGTAAATTAAAATTTGTAATACATAACTTATAAGATAGGAGAAAAATTATGATGAGTGGAATTAGCAGTATTGGTTTTGTAAATCCACAAACATGTTTACAAAAAACAAAGTCTTTAGGGTTTGGAAATTCTCTGGTTGATGCAGGAAATACTGTTGAAATGCATCGTTGTAAAGCAATATGTATTGATGCAGAACCCGAAACGCCTTATACCAAATTTGAAGCTCAGGTTTTAGCAAACCAGCAAAAAATGCTTGGGCTGTTGAATAAAATTAATGATAATACTTGTAAGCCAGATTACAGAATGATGAGTCCCGGATAAAAACTGTAATTATAAGAATTTTAAAAAATCAAAAAGCCGATGAAATTCATCGGCTTTTTAAGTAAGAACTAACAATGACAACTAATAAATTCATGTTAACTTATTAACTCCAGCGAAATTCTTTTTAGTTGAGTGTCAATTGTAAGCACTTTGACTTTTACGTTGTCGCCGACGGAAACAATTTCGTAAGGGTTTTTGACGAACCTGTTTCCCATTCGGGAAATATGAATCAGTCCGTCCTGATGCACTCCTATATCAACAAAAGCCCCGAAATTGGTTACATTTGTGACATTTCCGTCAAGAATCATTCCTTCTTTCAGGTCTTTTAGCTCATTAATATCAGAGCTGAATTCAATACTGGTAAACTCCTGCCGCGGGTCAAGTCCCGGTTTTTTAAGTTCTTTGGCTATATCAGTAAGTGTCGGAAGCCCTGCTTGTTCTGTGACGTATTTTTTCAGGTCGATTTTTGAAACTAAATCTTCGTTTCCGATTAATTTTTCGACTTTTACATTCAAATCTTTAGCCATTTTTTCAACGATATGATAGCTTTCAGGGTGAATTGCAGAATTATCAAGAGGATTTTCGGAGTTTCTTATTCTTAAAAACCCTGCGCACTGTTCAAATGCTTTATTTCCAAGCTTAGCAACTTTTGAAATAGCTTTTCTTGTTTTGAAAGAGCCGTTTTCTGTTCTATAATTCACTATATTTTGAGCAACTGTTTTGTTAATTCCTGAAACATAGGATAAAAGCTCTGTTGAAGCAGTATTTAATTCAACACCGACATAATTTACGCAGGATTGAACGGTTAAGTCTAGGGTTTTCTTTAGTTCTGATTGGTTTACATCGTGCTGATACTGCCCTACTCCGATAGATTTCGGGTCGATTTTTACCAGCTCGGCAAGCGGGTCTTGCAGTCTTCTTGCTATGCTTATTGCGCCTCTTACTGTTACATCCAACTCGGGAAATTCTTTTATAGCTACTTCCGAAGCTGAATAAACAGAAGCACCTGCTTCGCTTACCACTACTGATTTAAGTTTGAGATTGTTTTTCTTAATCATGTTTTTTATAAAAACAACCGTTTCTTTTGAAGCCGTGCCGTTTCCTATAGAAATAAGTTCGATATTGTATTTTTTGATGAAATCCAGAAGAATTTTTTCTGCTTCATCTTTTCTATTTTGTGGTTCATGAGGAAATATGGGCTTATATTCCTTGTAATTTCCATTTTCGTCCATTACAGCAACTTTACATCCTGTCCTGAAGCCGGGGTCTACTCCCATAATAATTTTATGACCGGCTGGAGGAGCGAGAAGAAGATTTTTTAAGTTTTTCGCAAAAACGTTTATTGATTCTTTTTCAGCTTCTTCAAGTTTTAAATTAAATACTTCTGTTTCTATGGAAGGGAAAATCAGTCTTTTATAGCTGTCGTTGACTGTATTTATTAAATCTCCGTAAAATAAAGAATTGTTATTAGTTATCACTTTTGATTCTATAAAAGTCAAAGCTCTTTCTTCTTCTGTTTCAATCTTGTAAGAGAGAACTTTTTCTTTCTCCCCCCGTCTTATCGCCAAAATTCTATGCGACGGAGAATTTTTTACCTGTTCTGAAAACTCATAATAGGTTTCGAACTTTGATTTTTGGTCTTTCCATTCTTTTTTGGCTTCTGATACTATCAAACCTTTGTTTAAAACAAAATTTCTAAGCCAGCCTCTTATATCTGCCCTGTCGGAAATTTCTTCCGCAATAATATCAAGCGCACCTGCTAAAGCATCTTTTTCTGTTTCTACGCCTTTTTCTGGATTTATATATCGCGAAAGTATTTCTTGCTTTGAGCCTCTTGTCGGCATCTGAAGCATAATCAAATCAGCAAGTGGAGAAAGTCCCTTTTCTTTTGCAATTGTTGCACGGGTTCTCTTTTTTTGTTTATAAGGCAGATAAATATCTTCCAGTTTTTGTTTTTCGGTACAGGACAAAATTTCTTTTTCAAGCTCAGATGTAAGTTTTCCCTGCTCCTGTATGGAATTTATAATAGTAGATTTTCTTTTTTCAAGCTCAGTATAATATTCGAGTTTTTCTCCAATATTTCTAATCTGCGTTTCATCAAGTCCGTCGGTTTTTTCCTTTCTGTATCTGGCTATGAAAGGAATAGTCGCATCCTGATTAAGAAGTTCTACTGTATTTTTTACTGAATTTTCATTTAGATTTAAGTCTTTGATTATATTTTGGAGGATAAATTGCTGATTCATAAAGATGTTTTCCTGTTATGTTTAATTAATTTGCTTATTATCCTGCAAATTTAATCCGTCCTCAAGTTTTTTATATTTAAAGTATAAAATCAAGTCTAAAAGTACCATCAGGCAGTTAAAAACATACAAAAAAATCACATAATCAAAGTTGTATAAAATTTTATGAACAATACCAAAAAGGTACCCCAGTATTACAAGTGAAAGAAATAAACTGCTTTTGCCTTTCACGTTTTTTGTCCTGTAAGTTTTCACAACAGCAAAAGGCCAGCTTGCACCAAAACAAACCAGCATCAATGCTTCAAAAATACTCATCTTAATCTGCTATAACAATTGTGTAATCTGTATCACCTGAATATTCGCTCGGGTCCAAAATAAACTGGGCTTTTTTTAGTTCAGGAATTTCGGATTTTAATTTTATAATCGGGTTAAATCCGGCTTTTACCGTATTTGCAGTTATCTGTGTATGTGGACTTCTGCTTGTTGATGAAGAATATTTTATATCAAAGCCTTCTTTTTTAAGTACTGCTTCTATTGTAGGGATTTGATCTCTGTATTTTTCAGAATAAAGAAGTGTAACAGTGAGCGATTCTTCACTCAATAACTGAGGCTCTTCTCTATAAATAAGTCTATCTATTATGGTTTGGACTTTTTGAGGTTCAAGAATCCAGTAACTTACAAAGCCATGATTTGACGGTTTGCCCGGAAGGGTTGAGGTCTGAATATTATCCATGTCTATTTGCTTGGAAAATGCCGCTAATCCAGCAAGTTCATAAACATTCATATCGGTTCTTATATTTTTGCTCATTGCCTGAATAATCGCAGGAATTTTTGCAATTACATCAGGTGATTTGAGCTTTTCAACAACTCCTCTTACAAACCACTGCTGTCTTTTCATTCTGCCGATATCGCCGATAGCATCATGCCGGAATCTTAAATAGCCTTCCGCCTGTTTAGCATCAAGCACTTGATATCCGGGGCTTAAATTAATATACAATCCGCCTGCCCTGTCTGTATAATGCATTCTTTTTTCAACATTAACGGGAACTCCGCCAAGCGCTTTTACAAAATCTTTTACTCCCGCAAAATTTATTATTACATAATGATTGATATTCACGCCAAATGTGCGTTGTATTGTTTTTATAGCAACATCATGTCCGCCGTAAGCATGTGCAGCGTTTATTTTATCGACGCCGTGTCCGTCAGCAATATAAACTTTGCTGTCTCTGGGAATAGAAATCGCATTAACTGATTTGCCGAATTTATCTATACTTACTAACAAAATAGTATCTGTTCTTGTGCCTTTAAAAGGATCTGTTTCGCTTCCGTTTGAATCTACGCCTAGTATAAGAATGTTTTGCTTTCCGCTAAATGGCATAAAAGCAGGTGCCATAGGCGATTTCCGTATAAATCTGCTGACTCCCGGCAATCCGATGCTATCTGCATTTACTGCCAGATACATTAATCCAAACAAAACGACGCAAACGAGAAAAGCAACAATTGTCCATTTAAACGCATAATTTGTATTCGGTTTGGTTTTTGGTGTTTGCTTTTGTGGCACAAAATTCTGAGTTTCTATATTATTATTAAATCTTTTAGGATTGTTCATTTTAAATAATTACCCTGTTTTTTCAACTACTCAAACATCAACAAATTTTTATTTATTTAATTTTTTTTCAAATATTTATTATCTACTATAATAAATAATCATACCTCAATGAAAATCATTTAAATAGCTGTAAAATTTATTTTTTTATGTTTAAAATAAGTCATGGTATGAAAAATGTCATTTTAAATTTAATTTAATGTTTTTTAAAATAATTATTAATTAAAGGAATATTATGCTTTTAGTGGCAGATATAGGAAATACAAATATTACTGTAGGTGTTTTTGACGGCGAAATTCTTGTTAACACCTGGAATTTGTCTTCTGACAAAAACAAAACCGAAGATGAATACGGAATATTTTTAAAAAATATTATTGATATAGCAAATTTGGACATGAATGAGTTACAAAAGCCTCCAGCGAAGCAAAGCTCCGCTTCAGCTTTTTCCACTCCCGCTCCGCACTTGAAATCAGCTGTAATTGCAAGCGTGGTTTTGCCTTTAACGGAAAAATTCAAAATTGCCATCGAAAAATATTTAAAAATTCCTGTTCTGGTTATTTCCCATAAAACAAAAAACGGAATTATTCTTGATGTAGAAAGTCCCAGAGAAGTCGGATGCGACAGAATAGCTAATGCCAGCGCCGCCCATAATCTCTACAAAACTCCTGCTGTTGTAGTAGATTTTGGGACTGCAACAAATTTTGATGTTGTTACAGAGGACGGAAGGTTTACAGGGGGCATAATTTCTCCCGGCATAAAAATGTCTTCGGAAGCATTCAGTCACTTTACAAACCTTCTGCCAAAGCTTAAAGTTGAAGATATTAATTCTGTAGTGGGAAAAAACACTGTGGAAAACATGTTAAGCGGTATAATTATCGGTCATGCAGCAATGATAGACGGGCTTATTCAACGCATTGAGGAAGAACTCGGACAACCTGTTACAACAATTTCAACAGGCGGATATTCTTCAATGATAAATAACCACTTAAAAAGACCTTTTGACCACATCAATCCTTTCCTTACTCTTGAAGGATTAAGAATTATCTATGAATTAAACAGGTAATTTCAATTAATTTAATTCGTATTCGTTGGCGCTTAATTTTTTACAGAAATTAATCATACTTACAGAAAGTGCTCTGAAATGTTTCAGAATCAAAAGTTCGTTCTGATTATTCAAAACATTTTGTTTTAGAATGTGCAGATTTTTTTCAATTTCTTCAAAATAGCTTATTGATCCTTTAATTTTTGCATCAGAAGGTAATGTAAGAAGATATTTTGTAATATTTCCGCAGATATAAAGTAAATTTTCAAAATCAAAATAGTTTAATTTGTGTTTAATTCTTGAAATTTCATCTAAAGATGTATTATTCAATTCAAAATCTTTAAGCAGATCTTTTTCTGTTTTGGTTAATATTTCTTTTAAACAATCGTATCTGTTTTCAAATTGATCGATAAGAGACATATGTGTTTCTATGCAATGAAGATAATGAGCTGCTTCTTTAGATAAATTTTTGAACTCTATATCATTCATAAAATCAATATCAAACACGTTGCTGATATTACTGCAATATGTAATAAAAAAATCGTTAATTTTTTTGTCTAAAAATACAATCGTATCGTTTCTGTTTTGTTGTTTTTCATAGGTATAATACTTATCCAGAAAATATAAAGTTATAAAAACACTTATAGCAACTCCTGAAATATTAGAAAAAATATTTAATGTAAAAAGCACTTTTTGCTGAGGGTCTAATAATAATAAAAAAGGAAAAACAGCAAATACGCCGATTACTAATAGAAGTATTGCAATCATTGCGATTGCACTATTGCCAAAATATGTTTTATTCATAAATTATTCCACTCAGCTTAAAAAACTCAAAACGTTGTTCAATTAAATGATAACAGACGTCTTGCTTTAAATCAAACAATATAATATTCAGTCCTTTTTTTTCATTAAAACTTTAAAATCTTTATTTTGATTATAAATGTTTTCTAATTCTTCAAAGCTTTTTAATCCAGTCTGTGCTCCAAAACTTTCAACAACAGCAGCCGAATTAATAGAAGCTATTTTTAAGGATTTTTCTATATCCCAGTCATATTTAAGCATACTAGCTACAAAAGTGCTGGAAAAAGCATCTCCTGCTCCTAGTGTGCTGACAACTTTTGAGGGAAAAGTCACAGCATAATATAAAGTTTCCCCGTCAAAAGCATAAGCTCCTTTTTTGCCTTCTGTAATCACGACAACTTTTGACCCTTGCTGTTTAAGCTTTTCTATCATTGCTATTAAATTAGCATCTTCTATAGTCGGATATTCAGGAGGATTGTTTGGAATATTTGTTATGATAGAAGCCTCTGTTCTATTTAAAATCAGGATTTCTGCTTTTTCAAGAACCTTTTTCATATCTTCTATTCCTCTTTTAATCTGGGTTGTCCCCGGATTAAAAGCCATATGAATTCCGTTTTCTTCCGCAAATTCGGCAAATTTATCTAATACCTGATTAGACTCACCGCTAAGAGACGCTACATAAACCCATTTAGACTGCTTAACTTTTTCCCAGTCAATGTCTTCCAAAGTTATAGTACTGTTTGCCCCTCTATGCATAAGTACTGTTCTGTCGCCCTCATAGCTTAGAAGTATTACCGAAAAACCTGTTTGATCCTTTTTTGATCTTATAACCATTGAATTATCGACTTTTCTTTCTTTGAATCTTTGCAAAATAGCTTCGGAAGTCAAGTCAGTACCTATTTTTACTATTATTCCTGTTTGCAAGCCGAGGTTGGCAAGATTTACCGCGGCATTAGAAGCGCCGCCACCGATATCATAAGCAAGTTTATCAAGCTCAATTTTTGCCCCGTAATCAAAGCATAAATAGCTTTGTTTATCAGAAATTGTTTCTATATTGAGAATTTTGGCTTCGTCTGATTCAACGAAAATATCCTGCGTTGCCCCGCCAATTGCTACAATGTCGTACATTTTTATGCTCCTGTTTTCATTCTTACGAATAAATACGGATTTTCTTCTTACTACTATTGAAGAAAATCTTTTGAAATTTTATCTTTCATTGTAATCACCTTTTTATAAACAACTATTTTAGCATAATGAGAGATGTAGAGTTAATACAAAATTGAATGGCTTTGCAATTAGCAATTGAACTCAAGCACTAAAATTATGTAATAAAATGTAACAGTATATACTTTGTAACGCAATTTTGCATAAAAACTAATCTTTATATATATATAGTAAATATTAAGCTAAATATTTGAAGCAAACTTCTAATTTTAACAGAAAAGGGTTAAAGATAAAAATTGTTTATAAGGTAGATGTTAGGTAAATAAAAAAGGAGAACAAGTTATGACTATTCCTTCAATCGGTACTGTTATTAACTCGAATGGAACAAAGGCTGTTACCATTAAAATAGGTTCTTCAACCAGGACGATGGGTTATCAAACAAATATTTTTGATGCAAGTGGAAAATTAGCTAAATTAGACATTTTTAATGCAAAAGGAATACAGACTCAGGCAATTAAACTTGATGCAAGTGGAAAATTAACGGAAATAGATAAATTTGGTGCAGATGGAAAAGTAAAAGAAGCAAATAATTTTGATGCAAATGGAAAATTAGCTATAAAAAATCTTTATGATGCAAACGGAAAATTAACTGAAACAGATACTTTTAATGAAAATGGAAAAACAACTTCAAAAAATCTTTTTGATCAAAATGAAAAATTAGCCA